>Ga0255338_1000650_pt1 | contig 93929 bp, 93 predicted proteins | sample MeOH1_35cm_T4_19_FD_203715 | JGI IMG/M metagenome (GOLD analysis project Ga0255338, IMG submission 203715) | Sandy soil microbial communities from University of British Columbia, Vancouver, Canada - MeOH1_35cm_T4_195 | ecosystem: Engineered > Artificial ecosystem > Sand microcosm > Unclassified ...
CCGGGCTCGCCGCTTCTTCTCGCTGCTCGCTTTCACCCCTCCCTTACAACCACGCCATACCCATCAAGTCGATCCTTTTGCTCCCTACCCTCCGCGTCCTACCCCCCCTTTTTCGACAGGCTCACAAGCAGACACGTTGGGCCAGCCCGCGTCCGGCGGCCTGCCCCTCGCGGACTCAGGCGCCGAGGGCTTGGCCGTGTTGACAGTGACTACTTCAGTGTTGACACCGGAAACATTAACGTTTACACCGTCAACATCAGCGTGGCGGTGAGCCCAGACACGCGCTTTTGCCGAGGTGGCCCGTGAACGAAGAGCTGATCCTGAAGGTGCTGAACGTGCCGGTGCTGGTGGGCTGGCTGTCGATGGTGCTGGCGCCCCGCTCGCGCTTCACCCGGTGGTTGGTGGAGAGCGACGTGCTGCCGCTCGGCATCGGCGTGCTGTACCTGGTGCTGGTCGCGCCCCACCTGCCGGGGTTGCTGCGCGAGTTCGACACGCTGGCGCACATCGGTGCGGCGCTGCAGCGTCCCGGGATGCTGCTGGCGGCGTGGATCCACTACCTGGCGTTCGACTTCATGGTGGGCCGGGTGGTGCTCGCGGATGCCCAGCGCCGAGGCATCCCGCACCTGCTCGTCGTGCCGTGCCTGCTGCTGACCTTCCTGCTCGGTCCCGTGGGGTACCTCACCTACGCAGCGGTCCGCCTGCTGTCGCGGCGCTTCCTGCCGGCCGTGGCCCCGCTCCCCACTCCCGCCCACTGAGTTCGGCCTCTCACTGTCCCAGGAGAATGCACATGTCCTCGACCTCTACTGAGTCCCTTCCCCGCAAGCTCTGGAACCAGGCCTGGGCCCTCTCGCCCGTGCTGGCCGTGAGCACTGTCGTGATGCTCGTTGCCGCCGGGTTCACCACCGCTGGGATCCTGCTCGATCCGCGGCAGGTGGTGGGCGAGCCCGCCTGGCTGAAGCCGACGAAGTTCTACGTGTCGCTGGCCATCTACGATGCGACGATCCTGTACTTCCTCAGCGTCCTTTCCGAGCGCCGCCGGTTCGTGCGTGCGGTGGGCGCCATCCTGGCGGCGTGCGGCGTCCTGGAGATGGTGGGCATCACGCTCCAGGCGGCGCGTGGGGTGCGCAGCCACTTCAACGTCGCGACGCCGTTCGACAACGCCATCTTCGCGGTCATGGGCATCGTCATCCTGGTGCTGTGGGTGACGATGCTGGTGCTGGCCGTGGTGCTGGTGCGGGCGAAGCTCGCGGATCGTCCCCTGGCCTCAGCGCTGCGCATGGGGCTGGTGGTGGGCGTGGTGGGCGCGGGGCTCGGGCACTTCATGGTGGCGCCGCGCTCCGAGCAGATCGCGGTCATGAAGGCCGGCGAGAAGCCAATGGAGTCGGGTGCGCACACGTTCGGCGGGAAGGACGGGGGCCCGGGCCTGCCGCTCGTGGGTTGGAGCACCACCGCGGGCGACATGCGGCCGGCGCACTTCTTCGGGCTGCACGGCATGCAGGTGCTGCCGGTGCTCGCGGTGCTGCTGGCGCGCCGGCGCAGCCGCTCCGAGTCCCTGCGTCTGGCCCTGGTCCGGGGCACGGGAGTGGCCTACCTCGGGCTGACGGGGGTGCTCGCGGTCCAGGCCCTGCGCGGCCTGCCCATCGCCCAGTGGGACCTGACGGGCGTGGCGAGCCTGGTGCTGGTGGCGGTGGCGAGCCTCGCCACGTTCGCGGTGAGCCTCGCGCGCAAGCGGGAGCTCTCGCTCGCCACGGCCTGAGCTCCGCGGAGTGCGGGTGCGGCCTCTACGTCCGGCGCGCCGTCTGGTGCAGCTCCAGGACGATGTTGCCGCTCTTGAAGAGCCGCACCGCGCCCGAGGTCTGGCTCACCACCAGCGCGATGCAGTGCGTGGAGGAGGTGATCCCCGCGGCCGCCGCGTGGCGAGCCCCGAGCCCCAGCGGGATCTTCACCGCCTCGTCCGCCGCTGACAGGTAGCGGCCGGCGGCCAGCACCACGCCGTCCTCGCGGATCACGAACGCCCCGTCCAGCACCGAGAAGTTCTTGATGGCCTCGCGGATCTTCGGATCCAGCACGTTGCGCTCGGCCTCGGACAGCCCCTGGAACGGGTTGATCGTCATCTGCCGGCTCTTCTCCAGCACGCTCGTGTGGTCTCCGATCGTGAGGATGGTGCCGATGGGGTGACCCTCGAAGCCCTCCTGGCCGATCTGCAGGGCCAGCTGGATGAGCGCGTCCACCACCTGCGAGTTGAACTCGTCGCCCAGCTTCACGCCCTCGATGGCTACCCGGTCGTCCAGCGAGCCGCCGATCCGAGTCTGCATCAGCGTGTCCGGGGCCCGGCCGACCTTCCCCGTCATGCACAGCACCAGGTCCCCCTCCTTGAGCGCTCCTTGCGAGAACGCCGAGACGAGGGCCACCTTGACCCGCTCCGTGCGTGAATAGTCGTAGGCAGGGATCACCAGCGCGCGCAGCTTCCGGCTGATATACTCCTGCGCGATCTTGTCCGACGTCACCGCGTAGATGAGCTTCTTCCGCGCCGGCCTACCCCGCAGGTCCTCCGGAGCGATAGGCGTGTCGCAGATGTAGAGGAAATGGCTCACCTCGTTTCGGTTCGCCAAGGAGAGGGCCGAGCGCAGGAACTCCCGGTCGAACTTCGAACTCTCGATCATGCTGAATCTCCTCTCTCCCGACCCATACGACGCGTGGACACCTTGACACCACGGCCCATGTGAATAAAGCTTTCGGGCCTTTTTTTTAGGGGGACGGGGTCGTTTTTCTCGCCCATCGGAGTGAAGGCTGTGAACCAGAAAGATCTCAAGCGGTACAAGAAGATGCTCGAGGACAGCAAGACGGCGCTGCTCGAGAGCGCGAAGAAGACCCTCGTCGAGGAGTCCAGCTTCGACACCGATGATCTCCCGGACGAGATTGATCAGGCCTCCTCTGAGTACGCCCAGTCCATGGTGTTCCGGTTGAGAGACCGGGAGAAATTCCTCCTTCAGAAGATCGAGAAGGCGCTGCAGCGCATCGAAGATGGCACCTTCGGCATCTGCGAGCGCTGCGAGGAGGACATCTCTCCGAAGCGCCTGGAGGCTCGGCCGGTCACCACCCTCTGCATCCGCTGCAAGGAGGAGCAGGAGAAGAAGGAGCGCTCCTACGGCTGAGAGCAGGGCTCGCTGGGCCGCGTGAGGCAGCTCGCCACGCGGCCCGGCGGCCTTCAGACCAGCGCCTGGATCTCCACGCGGAGCAGCTGGCGGCCCATGAGGAAGTGGTCGCCGTTGTCCACGAAGGTGGGGCCCGTCAGGCGGATGAAGGTGCCGTTGGACGAGCCGACGTCCCGAACCATGAGCTGATCCTTGCGGACCGTGAGGACGGCATGGCGTCCGGAGACGAAGCCGTCCGTGGGGAACGTGATGTCCCCTTGTTCACGACCCAACAGGTTGTCCCCCTCCTTGAGAGGGTAGGCGCCGCCGCGCATGCCGCCCTCGAGCAGCTGGACGAGCCGCAGCCGGTAGCCCGCATCCGGCGAGCCCCAGATCTGGGCGCCGCCCGGCCCCACGGCCGCCGCGGAGATGGGTTCGAGCACCAGCCGCTGCCGCCCCAGCCGCAGCTCGCCGCCGGTGGGCAGCTCGCGCTCCTGGCGCAGCCGCACGAAGACGCCGTTGGCGCCGCCCACGTCCTCCACCGCCAGCCGGATGCCGGAGAAGAAGAAGCGCGCCTGCTCGGGCATCACGAAGGGGTCATCCGGCAGCCGCAGATCCGCCTGGGCGTGCTGGCCGCAGGTGAGCGTGTCCCGGCTCATGCGGACCACGGACTCGGGGCCGCCGTCCGCGCGGACCACCCGGATGGAGACCTGGGGGCGCGGGGCGATCTGGGACACCGCCATCACCAGCGTGCCGGAGCGCATGGGGGCGCCGCAGCTGTGGCAGATGGTGGCGTCTTCAGGGTTCTCGACGTCGCAGCGAGGGCAGAAGGTTGTAGCCATGAGGAGGCTCCTCCCTCATATCAAGGCCCGGGCACGCTTGCTCGCCCTGCGAGCACTGCTTGATGCAGACCCGAACAACGTGTTGAACTCTGGATTCCACACCCTCACGCTCCTTGGACGGACACACGCCTTGCGCTGCCCCACCTGTGGCACAGACGCCGGAGAGACCTCCAGGTACTGCCCCTCCTGCGGCTCTACCCTCGTGCGCACTGCGGTGGAGGGGGATGAGTACATCGGCAAGACGCTGGCGAAGAAGTACCGCGTGGAAGCGCTCATCGGCGAGGGCGGCATGGGCAAGGTGTACCGCGCCCGCCAGCTCGCCCTGGACAAGCCGGTGGTGCTCAAGGTCCTGCGCCAGTCGCTGCTCTCGGACGAGCGCACGGTGGCCCGCTTCCAGCGCGAGGCCAAGGCCGCCAGCCGCCTCAACCACCCCAACTCCATCAGCATCCTGGACTTCGGCCAGGCCGAGGACGGCGCGCTCTTCATCGCCATGGAGTTCGTCCCCGGGCAGGATCTGCACCAGGTCCTCAGCCGGGACTGGCCGCTGCCCGAGTCGCGCGTGGTGCGCATCGTCAGCCAGGTGCTCTCCGCGCTCTCGGACGCGCACGGCGCCGGCGTCATCCACCGGGATCTCAAGCCCGAGAACATCATGGTGGAGCAGCGCCGCAATGATCCGGACTTCGTGAAGGTGCTGGACTTCGGCATCGCGAAGATCACGGACACCAACGGCGATGAGGGGCCCGCGCTCACCCGGGCCGGCTTCGTGTGCGGCACCCCCGAGTACATGTCCCCGGAGCAGGCCCGGGGCGCGCAGCTGGATCACCGCTCGGATCTCTACGCGGTGGGCGTCATCCTCTACCAGCTCACGACGGGGCTGCTGCCCTTCGAGTCCGACTCCGCGGTGGGCTTCGCCACCAAGCACCTCACCGAGGAGCCGCCGCCGCCCTCCAAGCGCCGGCCGGAGGCCCGCATCTCCTCGGGCATGGAGCGGCTCATCCTCCGCGTCCTGTCCAAGGATCCCAACGATCGGCCGGCCAACGCGGAGGCCTTCAAGGCCGAGCTGCTCGCGGTGGATCGCGACAGGCGCCGCTTCGAGGCCTCGGCCCGCAGGGCGCCGATCTCCCAGCCTCCCACGCCCGTGTCCGTGCCGGTGCTCGCGCCGCTGCCGCGCCGGGCCACGGGAGGCAGCCACATCGACACGCAGCCGGGCACGGATCCGGGCTGGGGCTCCAACGAGCCCACCATGGAGGCCACGGTCCGCGCCGTGCCGGAGCTGATGCAGACGGTGCAGAACCCGATGCCCATCACCAGCGACAAGACGGAGGCCATCGTGCCGACCGTCCCCGAGGAGGGTGGGGGGTTCGGCTTCTTCAAGGCGCTCACCATCACCCTGGTGCTCGCGGCGTTGGCGATCGGCGCGTACTACTACTACATGAACTACGGCGGCGGTCAGGCGCCCGAGGAGCCCTACTCGCTGCCGGGCAACGTGCCCCTGCCTGGGCAGGACAGCGCGCAGGGGCCGGACCTGTCCAAGCCGCTGTACGAGCAGGAGATCCCCGTCCAGAACCGGAACGCGCAGAAGGCGCGCGAGGCCGAGATCGAGGGCGATCGCCAGGTCGAGCGCGGCTACCTGGGCATGGCGGCCACCGAGTACAAGAAGGCCTTCGGGTTCGATCCCCGGCCGGATCTCGCGCTCAAGCTGGGCGAGGTCTACCTGCAGAACAACAAGATCGAGGAGGCGCGCAACTGGTGGGCGCGCCACCTCCGGGATGCGCCGAACTCCAAGGCTGCCGCCCACATCGAGCAGTCCCTGAAGAGCGCGACGTCCATGCCCCTGCCTCCGCAGTGAGGCGGGGCGCGCCTCAGCCCAGCAACTCCACCTGGAACACGTGGTTGCCGATGCGGACCCGGTCCCCCGAGCGCAGCGGGCGCTCGGTGCCAGGGGGAATGCGCACGTACGTCCCCAGGCCTCCGGAGAGATCCCTCAACATGGCCCCCGTGGCTGTGGGGCTGAGCTCGCAGTGGCGGCCGGCGAGCCCCTCGTCCTGGGGGAAGCTGAAGTCACAGTGGGCCTGGCCGATGGTGAGCAGCGTGGTGGCCGCCACCACGGCCCGTCCGGCCCGTCCGCCCACCAGGATCTCCTCCACCACGTAGATGGCCTGGCCGAGCGGCACGGGCGCACCATAGATGACGGGCTGCCCGGGCTGGGCAATGGGGATCTCGATGCGGCCGCTGTAGCGGAACAGCCGCGAGCCGGCGCTGAACAGCGTCCGGGGCATGATGGCCTCGGTGCCGGGGATGGTGACGTAGACCCCGGAGGCGCTGTTCTCGTCCCGCACGAAGAGCGAGCCCTCCTTCACGAGGAACGTCGCGTGGAGGGCGGAGACGAACGGGTCATCCTGCAGGAGGATGGCGCCGCGGCTGCGGCCCACCACACAGCCCGTCACCGGCAGCTTGTAGCGCTGGCCCCGGCTCGAGCCCGCCACCACCGTGAGCCCGAACTTCGAGGCCGCCGGAGGAGGGCGCGCGACGCCGGGCGCCGCAGGGGCAGCCGCGGGCGCAGCCGCAGGGGGCGCCACAGGGACCGGGGGCGCGACAGGGGCTGCCCTGGGCATGGGGGCGGAGTCCGGCACGGGCGGCGGCGGCCGATCTCCGGCGGGCACCGGAGGAGCGGCTCGCGGAGCGGCTCGCGGAGGGGGCTCCATCAGCTGGGGACGCGAGCCGGAGCGCGGGGGGGCCGGGGCAGGCCGCGCGGTCCCCACGGGAGACACCGAGGGGACGGGAGGCCCAGGGCGGGCGTGGGGCGCCGGCTCCACGGGAATGCCAGCGGCCGTGGGGAGAGGTGTCCGAGCAGACGGCCGCAGCCCCGGCGGCACCACCTCGGCCTGACGGGGGACGGGCGGCCCGCTCTCGGGCCCTCGGGGGAAGCTGGGGGCAGGGGCCGTACGGGGGGCAGGGCCCGGTGCCACGGCGGGACGCTGCCCGGAGCCCGGGCGAGGAGGCGCAGCCCGGGCTCCCGGAGCCTCGCTCACGGACGCTCCGCACTGTGCACACACCGCCGTACGAGGCGGATTGTGGCCGTCACAGTTCGGACAGACCACGGCGAGAGCGGACAGCAGGAGCTGTGACATGGGCGGGGAGACTTTATGGGTCCCTAAAACGTCGGGTCAACGAATGCGAGCGCTTCTGCGAGCGTGAAGATGGACAGGAGCTTCACAGAGAGAACCTCTGACGTTGCCCCCTTGGAGCCCGAAAGTTACGATTGCCTCTGTTTCCTAAATGATTCGCCTCAACGACATCCTCCAGCGGGTCGCCTCCTATCACCCGGACCCCGATCTGGACATCATCAAGAAGGCGTACGTCTACTCGGCTAAGGTGCATCAGGGCCAGCTCCGCAAGTCCGGGGAGCCCTACCTGATTCACCCGCTCGAGGTAGCCGGCATTCTTGCCGAGCTGAAGCTCGACGAAGCCTCCATCGTCACGGGTCTGCTCCACGACACGATCGAGGACACCCTGGCCACCGCCGAGGAGCTCACCGAGCTGTTCGGCCCCGAGGTCGCCCAGCTGGTGGACGGGGTGACCAAGCTCTCCAAGTTCTCGGCCTCGGCCACGCTCTCCCAGGAGGAGAAGCAGGCGGAGAACTTCCGGAAGATGATCATCGCGATGGCGCAGGACATCCGCGTCATCCTGGTGAAGCTGGCGGACCGCACGCACAACATGCGGACCCTGGATCACATGTCCGAGGAGAAGCAGGCCCGGATTGCCCAGGAGACGCTGGACATCTACGCCCCCCTGGCCAACCGCCTGGGCATCAGCTGGATCAAGATCGAGCTGGAGGACTTGTCCTTCCGCTACGTGAAGCCCCAGGAGTTCTTCAACCTCCAGGAGAAGCTGAACAAGCGCAAGAAGGAGCGCGAGAAGTACATCGACGACACCGCCGCGATCATCCGCACCAAGCTGGAGGAGCGCGGGCTCAAGGGCGACGTCAGCGGCCGCTTCAAGCACGTCTACAGCATCTACAAGAAGATCAAGCAGCAGGGCATCGACTTCGATCAGATCCACGACATCATCGCCTTCCGGATCCTCATGCCCACGCTGCCCTCGTGCTACGAGGCGCTGGGGCTGGTGCACCAGCTGTGGAAGCCGGTGCCGGGGCGCTTCAAGGACTTCATCGCGATCCCCAAGCCCAACATGTACCAGTCGCTGCACACCACGGTGATCGGCCCGCTGAGCGAGCGCGTGGAGGTGCAGATCCGCACCCCGGAGATGCACAAGATCGCCGAGGAGGGCATCGCGGCGCACTGGGCCTACAAAGAGGGCAAGGTCCTCATCTCCAAGGACGACGAGAAGTTCGCCTGGCTGCGCCAGCTCATGGAGTGGCAGCAGGACCTGAAGGACCCCAAGGAGTTCCTGGAGACGGTCAAGGTCGACCTCTTCACGGACGAGGTGTTCGTCTTCACGCCCAAGGGGGACGTGAAGAGCCTGCCGCGCGGGGCCACGCCCGTGGACTTCGCGTACGCCATCCACTCGGACGTGGGCGGCCGGTGCGTGGGCGCGAAGGTGAACGGGAAGATCGTCCCGCTGCGCTACAAGCTGAAGAACGGCGACATGGTGGAGGTGCTCACCAGCCCTCAGGCGCACCCCTCCAAGGACTGGCTCACCTTCGTCAAGACGAGCCGCGCCCAGCAGCGCATCCGCAACTTCATCAAGCAGCAGCAGCGCGACAAGAGCCTGCAGCTGGGGCGCGAGCTGGCCGAGCGCGAGTTCAAGCGCTACCAGCTCAACCTCAACAAGCTGACGAAGAACGGCGAGCTGAAGAAGGTGGGCGAGGAGCTGGGCTACCGCATCGAGGAAGATCTGCTGGTGGCCATCGGCTACGGCAAGGTGACGCCGCAGCAGCTCGTCCAGCGCTTCGTGCCGCAGGAGAAGCTGACCACGGAGGAGCGGCCCAATCCGGCCAACGCCTCCTCCAGCGGCGAGAGCAGCGGCTCCTCCATGCTGCCAGGGCTGTCCAAGGTGACGGACCTGGCCAAGCGGTTGGTGGGGCGGCCGGCGAAGAGCGGCGTGCAGATTGGCGGCGTGGACGACGTGCTCGTGCGCTTCGGGCGCTGTTGTAACCCGGTGCCGGGCGATCCCATCGTCGGCTTCATCACCCGCGGGCGCGGCGTCACCGTGCACACGGACAACTGCGAGAAGGCGCTGGCCACGGATCCCGAGCGGCGCGTGGACGTGTCCTGGGACGTGCGCGGCGACTTCAAGCGGCCCGTCACCCTGCGCGTGCTCACCGCGGATCGGCCGGGCCTGCTGGCCGACATCTCCAACACGTTCTCCAAGAAGGGCGTCAACATCTCCCAGGCCAACTGCCGGGCCACCGGGGATGACCGGGCCGTGAACACCTTCGAGGTGACGATCTCGGACCTCAAGCAGCTCACGGACGTGATGAAGGCCATTGAACGCATCAACGGGGTGACGTCCGTCGAGCGCATCTGAGCGCGGCGGGAGCGGGGATTCGTGTTAGAGGCAGCCTCGGACCGCGGCCAGCGGACGGCCGCTTTACCCCGAGGTGCTCCTCATGGCGCGCAAAGCCATCCACTCCGACAACGCCCCCCAGGCCATTGGCCCCTACTCGCAGGCCATCCAGGTCGAGGCCGGGAAGATGACGTTCCTCTCCGGGCAGATCCCCCTGGACCCGAAGACCATGGAGATGGTCCAGGGTGACGCGGCCACCCAGGCCGAGCGGGTCATGCAGAACCTGAAGGCCGTGCTCGCCGCCGCCGGGCTGGAGTTCTCCCACGTGGTGCGCTGCACCATCTTCCTCACGGACCTGGGCGACTTCGCCAAGGTGAACGAGGTGTATGGCCGCTACTTCACCGGCTCGCCGCCGGCCCGCGCCACCGTGCAGGTGGCCGCGCTGCCCCGCGGCGCCAAGGTGGAGATCGACGCCATCGCCGTGTCCTGATTCGCCAGCCCCGCAAACACGAAGGCCGCCGGACCTCATGGGTCCGACGGCCTCGGTGCTTCAGGAGGGCAGGGAGGACTACTTCGAGTCCTTGGCCACTGCGCCGCCCTGCGCCTTCTTCAGCTCCTCGTCAATCACCCGCTTGAAGTTGTCGAAGGGCACCGCGCCCACGACCGTGCGGCCGTTGATGAAGAACGTCGGGGTGCCGTTGGCGCCCACGCGCATGCCCTCGGAGGAGTCCGCCTCGATCTGCGCGTTGAACTTGTTGCCGTCCAGGGCGGCCTTGAACTTGCCCATGTCCAGCTTCAGCTCCTCGGCGTACTTCTCCAGCGAGGCGCGATCCAGCGCGCGCTGATTGGAGAAGAGCTTGTCGTGCATCTCCCAGAACTTGCCCTGCTCGTGCGCGGCCATGGCGGCCATGGCGGCCGGCTTGGCGTTCTGGTGGAAGGGCAGCGGCTGGTGCTTGAAGGCGATCCGGACCTTGCCCTTGTACTCCTCCTCGACCTGCTTGAGCGTCGGGATGACCCGACCGCAGAAGGGGCACTCGAAGTCGGAGAAGGCGACGATGGTGATCGGGGCGTTCGCAGGACCCTTCACCGGGGCCTGGCCCACCTCGATCTTCTGCACGGGGGGCTCGGCCGGCTCGGCCGGAGCGGCAGCGGGCGCCGCCGCGGGCAGCGTCTCCATCAGCTGGGCGTAGAGGTTCTCCGGCTTCACGCCGCTGCTCAGCAGCTTGTCCGCGCGGGCCAGCTCCTCGTCGATGGCCGACTTGAAGCTCTCGAAGGGCTGCGCGCCCACGAACTGGCGGCCGTTGATGAAGAACGTCGGGGTGCCGTTGGCGCCCACCGCGCTACCCGCGGAGGAGTCCGCCTCGATCGCCGCGCGGAACTTGCCGCTGTCCAGCGCCTGCCGGAACTTGCCCATGTCCAGGCGCAGCTCCTCGGCGTACTTCTCCAGGGAGGGACGCGACAGGGCCTTCTGGTTGGAGAAGAGCTTGTCGTGCATCTCCCAGAACTTGCCCTGCTCGTGCGCGGCCATGGAGGCCTCGGCGGCCAGCTTGGCGCTCTGGTGGAAGGGCAGCGGCTGGTGGCGGAACACCACGCGCACCTCCTTGCCGTACTGCTCCTTGATCTTCGCCAGCGTGGGCGCCACGCGGCTGCAGAAGGGGCACTCGAAGTCCGACCACTCGACGATGGTGACCTTGGCGTTCTTCGGGCCGAAGGCCGGGGCCTCGGCGGGCACGTCCACCTTGCGGTAGGCGGTGGCCGGCTGCTGGCGATCCTGCTGCGGGGGAGCCGCGCGCGTCTGGCCCTTCTCGATGATGGCGGCGTAGACCTGGTTCGGCTTGAGGCCGCCCTTCACCATCGTCTCGGCCTTGGTCAGCTCCTCGTTGATGATGGCCTTGAAGTTGTCGATGGGCTGCGCGCCCGACAGCAGGCGGCCGTTGATGAAGAAGGCCGGGGTGCCGTTGGCGCCGAGCTGACCCGCCAGGGCCTGATCCCGATCGACGATCTGCTGGAACTTCGGGTTGGTGAGGTCCTTCTTCCAGCGGGCCATGTCCAGCTCGATCTGCGTGGCGTACTTCTCCAGGTCCGCGTCCTCGAGCTGCTTGTTGTTGGCGAAGAGGAGGTCGTGGAACTCCCAGTACTTGCCCTGCTCACCGGCCGCCATGGCGGCCATGGCCGCAGGCTTGGCGCGCGGGTGGAAGGAGAGCGGGTTCTGCTTCATCACCACGCGCACCTTGTTGCCGTAGTCCTTCTGGAGCTGCTGGACGGTGGCGTGCGCGCGGGAGCAGAACGGGCACTGGTAGTCGGAGAACTCGACGATGGTGACGAGCGCGTCGTCGCTGCCCTTGCGGGGCGAGTCCTCGAGGGGAACCTTGAAGACGGAGGGGTCCGCCGGGCGCGAGGGCTTCGCGGCCTGGCTGGGCGCCGAGGGCGCTGCAGCCTGCGCGTTGCTGTCCCCGCTCTTGCCGGGGCCCGTCGCGGCGCGGCCACCGAAGAAGCCGAGCACCAGGCCCACCACCAGGGCCACGATCACATTGGCTTTCGAACCAGAAACCGAGGACGCGTGGTTCGAAGCCCCGTGTCCCTTCATATCGCTTGGATCCATTTTTCCGTTCTGCTCCTTCCGTCTCAGGTCCGTACTGTGCGTGGCGGCCCCAGGCGGGGTAAGGAAGGCGGGCTAGATAACAGAGTGAAATCCGGCCACGCAAGCCGAGCCGCCATGCCATCGGCGGGCTTCCCACCTATCCTAGAGGCCCGGAAACACAATACTTTTCCGGTAAATTCCCCCCTCACGCGCCCCCTGGGGCGCATGTCAGAGTGAGGTCCATGGAAGCGGCCGTGCGAGTGGATACCTCTGGGGCCGCCTGCCCGGTGCCCATCCTGGAGATCGCCAAGGCGATGCGGCGGCTGCCAGCGGGGGCGCTGGTGGAGCTGATCTCCACGGACCGTGGGCTGGAGGCAGATCTGCCGGCCTGGTGCGAGGCCACCGGACACACGCTCCTGCGCCTGGAGCGGCGCGGGGCGAGCTACGTCGGGTGGGTGCGCAAGGCGGGGGAGGGTCCAGTCCACGGACCGTAGTGACGCGCGCGGTCCGGGAGTTTCAAAGAATTTGCAGGACCCGGTCTTCCAGCCGCTGGCCCCGGGTGACGCCCAGGATGAGGACGCCCGTCTGGAGCAGGTGGGCCACGGTGCGGCTGATGACCTCCTCGGGCTTGTGGGCCTGGCCATCGAAGCGCACGAGGAGCACGGTGGGGGACTCCATTCGGGCGCTGGTGACGCCGGGCAGCTGGGTGAGCTCCGGAGGGATGACGTCGCCGCGGGCGATCTGCACCCGGAACTCCGCGCCCAGGCCCGTGAGCTCGGACATGGTCCCGGCCTTCACGAGCGAGCCCCGGTCGAGGATGGCGGCCCCGTCGCACAGCTCCTCCAGCTCCTGGAGGTTGTGGCTGGACACCACCACGGTCTGCTGGCCCTTCATGTCGCGGATGAGCTGGCGCACCTGGGCGGCAATGCGCGGATCGAGGCCGGCGGTGGGCTCGTCCAGGAGCACCAGCGGGGGTTTGCCCATCAGCGCCTGCGCCATGGCGGTGCGCTTGGCCATGCCGTGGGAGAGGGCCTCGGTGGGGGTGAACCAGTTCTCCGTGAGCCCCACTCTGTCGAGCGCCTCGCGAGCCTCGCGCTCGGGCTGGGGGAGGCCCGAGAGCCGGGCCCAGTACGTGAGCAGCTCGCCGATCTCCCAGCCCGGCGGGAGGATGGCGTCCTGGGGCAGCGCGCCGAGCTTGCCCTTCAGGGCCCCCGGGGTTGTAGGGGCGACGCCCATCACCTTGAGGGTGCCCGAGGTGGGGTGGAGGAACCCGCACATCATCGAGAAGGCGGTCGTCTTGCCGGCGCCGTTGGGGCCGATGAGGCCGTACACCTGCCCGAGGGGGATGGAGAGGGAGACCGCGTTGACGGCCACCTTGGGGCCGAAGCGCTTGGTCACCTGGGAGAGTTCGATGGCCAGCTCGCTCACAGGTCCCTCGCGCGCAGGACGGCGTAGGCGCCGCCGAGGAAGAGGCCGGTGAAGGAGGCGTAGGCCAGGCCACTGCGGCCGAACTCACTGAGCACGGGGCTGAGCAGGTTCGACGAATAGTACGAGGGGGACAGGAAGCGGAGGTACTCGAGGAGCGACTTGCCCTGGTAGTAGCGGCCGGCGAGCTCCATCAGCAGGAAGCCGAAGATGAGGCAGAAGTTGAAGACGAGGCTGAGGCCCGAGGCACGGAACAGGCTCGAGCAGAACGTGGTGAGCGCCACATAGGCCAGCGAGAACACGAGGGTGGCCAGCCACACCTTGACCAGGTTCAGCGCCATGGCCAGGAGGGTGAAGTTCGGGTGGGCGTAGCGGGCGTAGAGGAAGATGCCCACGTCGATGACGAGGACCAGCCCCACCAGCAGCGAGGCCTGCATGAGGAACTTGCCGAGCAGCAGCGAGGACAGTCGCGCGCGCAGGGTGATGTAGCGGATGGAGCGCGAGCCCACCTCGCCGCTGATCTGATCGAAGCCCATCAGCATGACGTAGACGGGCAGGAAGAAGAGGTTGACCTTGAAGACGCCCTCGACGACGGGGGGGAGCTGTTCGAGGTCCGGCAGCGCCCCGGGGCTCACGCGGCCGCCGCCGAGCAGCGCGCCGATGGCCAGCAGCGTGACCAGGGAGAACATGGCGTAGAGCCCGAGCAGCACCAGCGTGCGTGCGCTGCGCATGGCTCGCAGGGTCTCCGCGCTCCAGATCACCGCGATCTCTTTGAGTCCGTCCAAGGTGGCCGGCACCCTAGTCAAATCCTCGGGCGGGCGGCCAGTTTCCACGCGGGAACCTTCATCGTCTCCCGCGTGAGACGGAGCGTCTCGGCTCGTGGACTGCCCGCCCAAGCCTCGCGCTCTGACACGGGGCTGGCCTGGGAGTTGCTGTGGCGACGGGCCGCATGACGGGCCCTCACGATCGTTTCTTTCGCTACCTCTTCAACCCTCCCGCCCGGGCAGAGGCCCTGCTGCGCCACAACCTGCCCGAGGAGCTCATCGCCGAAGTGGACTGGTCCTCCTTGCGGCGCGAGTCCGGTACCCTCGTGGAAGGGGCTCGGGAGACTCGCCAGGACCTGCTCTTCTCCGCCCGCGCTCTTCATTCGGCCGAGCCCGAGCCGCCGCACTTCTTCCTCATCGAGCACCAGTCCTCGGTGGATCGGTGGATGGCCCTGCGGCTGCACGACTATGCCTGGCGCCTCATTACCCACTGGCGAGAGGTGCATCCCCACAGCCGATGGATTCCGGAAGTCACCGCTTTGGTGGTGTATCCCCGCCAGGGCAGAAGCTGGTCGGCTCCCCTCCGGCTGGAGGACCACTACTTCGCGCGGGCTCGGGGGGCGGGTACGAGCCGCCGCCGGTGGTTGCTGCGCTCCGAGTACTGGGTGGATGACCTGTCGACCCAGAGCGAGCACGCAGTGCGGGCGCGCCCCGGCCCACCGTTGGTGCCGCTGGGGCTGTTGGTGCTCAGCTTCGCCGGCACCGAGCAGCTTGCGCAGAGACTGCCTCACTGGAGCGATCTGTTCGCTCAGGTGCATGCCTCCGCCAACGGGCCCCAGGCGGTGTATCGGGTTGTCCGCTACCTGCACCACCTTGGGGATGAGCGGGTGCTTGAGGCTATCGAGCGCGTGTTACATTCCATCATGAAGTCGGAGAGGGCAGAGGCCATCATGAAGACTGCTGCAGAGGTGCTCAAGGAGCGGGGACGCCAACAGGGGTTGGTTGAGGGAGAAGCTCGCGGGGAGGCTCGCGGGGAGGCTCGCGGAGAAGCCAAGGGGTTGGCCAAGGCTTTGCTCCGGCTCCTTGCTGCCAAGGGCGTTCGCGTGGACGATGCCTCCCAACAGCGCATCCAAGACTGCAGAGATGTGTCCACGCTGGAGCGCTGGCTGGACCGAGCCCTGAACGCCACCCGCGTCTCCGAGGTGCTGGACGGCCCCGCTCAGTAGCGGCGCAGTGCCCCGAGAGGAAATGGGGGACACGCCGTACACAGGCAGCGGTTTCAAGCTTTGACGGCATTGGAGGAGTTTCCCGGGCTTGAGCGGGCGGGCCAGGACTCTCAGAGCAACCGAGGAAGCGGACATGGACACGCGGCTCCAGGGATCTAGGATCGGGCCCGCCACATGCCGCACTCCCGCCACCTCCTCTCAGCGATGATCCTGCCCCTCGCTCTGCTGCTCGGAGCGATGGGGTATGCCACGGGTGATGCCGAGCTTCCGGCAGGCGCCGCCGCCGCCACCCCGGATGCCGGGACTCCGGACGCGGGGCCGGAGTCTCCTGACGCCGGGCCCGTGGAGTTGGGGCAGGCGCCGCCTCTGCCGGTGCCTGGTCGAAAGGATTCGCCTCCCTTCTCCCGTCTGCGCACGCTGTCCCGCAAGGAGGATCTGCTGGGGCGTGCCCGCCTTCGCCGTGACGGGCGGCTCGTGGTGCCAGGGCCTCAGGGAGAGGAGGCGCTCACGATCGATCCGTCGCTGCAGGAGCAGCTCACCCGCATCATGAAGGACTACCAGGTCCCCTATGGCGCGGCGGTGGTGCTCGAGCCCTCCACGGGCCGGGTGCTGGCTCTGGCGGAGCACTCGCAGGCGCAGCCGGACATGCGCGGGCTGACGACGCGCGCGGTGTTCCCCGCCGCCAGCATCTTCAAGATCGTCACCGGCAGCGCGCTGCTGGAGGCGGGTGTGTCGCCTTTCGAGGAGGCCTGCTTCCATGGGGGCAAGCGGCGGCTGTCCGAGCGGCTCCTGGAGGACAGCGAGCGCGATGGCGCCTGCTATTCGCTGGCCGACGCCATGGGCAAGAGCGCCAACGTCGTCTTTGCCAAGCTGACGAAGAAGTACCTCGCCGCGGATGCACTGCGGCGCATGGCAGCGCGGCTGCGCTTCAACCGGCCCATCTCGTTCCCCATCCCTACGGATATCTCGCTCGCCTCGATCCCCGACGAGGAGTTCGGGCTGGCCGAGGCCGGAGCAGGCTTTGGGGACGTCTACCTCTCCCCGCTGCATGGCGCGGCGCTCGCGGCGGCTTCGGCCACGGGGGTCTGGCGCGATCCCGTTCTCTTCGAGCACTCGCCGGATGCGCCTCAGCCGCCCCCCGAGCAGGTGCTGTCGCCAGAGGTGCAGCGCGCGCTGACGGGCATGCTCGAGCAGACCGTCACGAACGGCACTGCGCGCCGCATCTTCCGTGAGCGGGCGTTCCGGGTGGAGGGGGCCGTGGGCAAGACGGGCACGCTCGCGGACAAGAATCCCTTCCGCGACTACTCGTGGTTCGTCGGCTTCGCGCCCAAGGACAATCCGCGCGTGGCCGTGGCCACCGTCATCGTCAATGATCCACTCTGGCGCATCCGGGCCACGTGGCTCGGGCGCGAGGCCATGCGCCTGGCGCTGGAGCGCCTCCCCAAGCCGCCTCCGTCTGTCGCGGGGAAGGCGGGCCCCGCATCCTCAGAGCCCGCCGTGGCTGGCAATGCCGTCCCATCGCCCGACACGTCCGCCGCAGTGGCTCCGGCTCCCGCGGAGCCCAAGCCGGGAGAGGCCGTGGAGGATGAGGACGTGGAGGAGGGGACGGCCGAGGAGCGCACGGGGCCCGAAGGCTTGGCGATGCCGCCACAGCCCTGAGCCCAGGCCTCGGTGAAGCGGCCCGACGGCTCGCCTCGAGAGAGGCTCGGGTGCCCTCTAGCGCGAGGTGAGCTTCACGAAGCCGCTGTCCACGAAGTCCTGGAAGTACTTCAGCGCCTCCAGCTCGTGCAGCGGCGACACGCGGACGATCGCGCCCACGTCCCTCTTGCCGTCGATGCGCGACAGCAGGTAGCGCTCCGGTGCGGCCAGCTGCATCGTCTTCAACTGGGCCTGCGGCACCAACAGCGTCGGCACCTGGGCCGGCTCCATCAGCATCCGCCGCAGCGACTCCAGCAGCGCCTGCTCCGTCTGCTTGAGCAGCTCCGCCGTCTCCGCCGAGGGCGCCATCTCGTGCGCCCGGCGCGCCAGCACCTCGGCATCCCGGTAGTTCTGGCCCTCCAGGAACACGCGCGCCACCTGGAGCACCTCGTCCACCGACGACTCCGAGCCGATGACCTGGGGCATCTCCTCGGTCTTCTCCGCGGGCGCTGGCGCGGGCGCCTCGCGCACCTTCACCGCGTCCCGCCGGTACAGCGCGTAGAGCCGCTGGTACAGGTAGAAGTCCGTGGCGTGCAGCGCCAGCGCCAGCTCGTCGATCGTCAGCCCGTCCTTGATCAGCTGCACCAGCCGCTCATCCATGCTGCCCGGCTGCCGCGGCTCGGCCAGCTTGCGCTCGTCCACCGTCAGCCGCGCCTGGCCCGTAGGGAACACCGAGCGCATCGCCTGCCACGCCGTCTCCCGGAACTCTCCCTCCCGGTGGATGTCCAGCAGCTCCACCCGCACGTCCAAGCCCTCCAGCGGATTCGAGATGTCCACCATCTCGAACTGGAACTCCCCCTCGGGCCACTGGAAGGCGTCCAGCAACATCTCCCGGAACTTCAGGCTCAGCATGCTCAGGACTGTCGCCTCGGGGACGATCGCCTTCATCACCAGGATCTTCCCCAGCCGGAAGTCCGTCTCCCGCTGGGCCTCGAAGGCCCGGCTGAGCTGATCCTCCGTCAGGTGGCCCATGTTCATGAGGAACTGGCCCAGATACTCCCGGGGCTGGTTGGAGCTGGCGCTGACGACCGAGCCCTCGCTCAACGTCAGATCCTTGAACACGCCCTCACGCTGCACCCGGAGCTTGCCGGAAACCCGACGGTTACCCAGGTACTGGACGACGTCCTTGAGGGGCATCGTCGTGAAATCGCCTGACAGGCCGTGCATCGTTGCGCATCCTGCATCGCCATGAAGGTGGATATCTACTCGAAACCCTCCTGCTCGCTCTGCGACGAGGCGATTGACGTCGTCGAGCGTGTGCGTGCCCGCATCCCCTTCGAGCTGCGGATCATCAGCATCCTGGAGGATCCGGCGGCCATGATGGCGTGGCGATACGACATCCCCGTGGTGGTGATCGACGGCGAGCCCGCCTTCAAGCACCGCGTGGACGAGGCCGCCTTCGAGGCCCGGCTGCGGCACGGGTAGGCGTGGCACACGGGTTGCTCAGCTCTGCGCCCAAGAAGAGGAACAAGATGCCCTTCTCCTGGAAGTTCAAGGGGATCGGCAGGGTGGAACAGGGAGCAGGGCTGTAATTCTGGGTGGGACGGCGAGGGGCGGAGTGGGTAAGAAAATTCTGGGTCGGGGCAGGAGGATGGAGCGGTGGCGCTAAAGCGCAAGCACGGCCGGAGGGCAGGGGTACAGCCAACCGTGCTCCTCGTGGAGCCACGGGTGGAGGACCTGGAGCGGACGCGGACCCTGCTGAACGAGGCGGGGTTCCGGGTGGTGCCGCTCACGCGGTTCGACGCGGCGGCCCCGCTCTTCGAGGTGATCCGGCCGGATGCGGTGGTGTTGGCCGCGCAGCCGCCGGACTACTCGGCGGTGGCCGCGGTGCGGCGGCTGCGGCAGATTGGCCGGGGCACGGTGCCGCTGCTCTACTTGGTGGATCCGCATGATCCGGAGGCCTGGCGCTTCTGCGTGGAGAAGGGGCAGTGTGTGGACCTGGTGCCGCGCACGAGCACGGGGGCGGAGCTGGCGCTCAAGCTCCACGCGCAGCTGCGGCTGAGAGACGCGGTGCTGCGCGCCGCCGAGGGGGCGGACACGGGCACCGCGCTGGTGCTGCATGATCCCCTCACGGGCCTCTACAACAAGCCCTTCCTGCTGGCGCTGATCGGCATGGAGCTGCGGCGGGCGGAGCGCTACGGCGGCGTCTTCTCCGTGGTGGCTTGCGCGCCTCAGAGCCTGCGGACCTTCCGCAAGCAGTACGGACGGGCCATCGCGGAGCGGCTGTTGGTGTACACCGCGGTGGTGCTGGGGCAGACGGTGCGCGAGTCGGATGTCGTGGCGCGCGTGTCGGACGAGGAGTTCGCGATGCTGCTGCCGGGGACGACGGCGGAGGCGCTGCCGCCGGTGCTCTCGCGCATCAACGCGCGCTTCGAGCTGGCGCGCTTCCAGGTGGACGGCAAGGCGCTGCGAGCGTCGCTGAGCTTGGGCGCGGTGAGCTTCCCGGATGTGCTGGGAGTACCCACGCAGCTGCTGAGCGGGGCCATTCAAGAGATGCGCCGGGCACGGGGTGCTCCGGCGGGGGGTAGACAGGAGCCGGGTGTTGGGGTGAGGCGAGAAGAGGGTGGCCTCGGGCTGGAGGCGGTCACACTTTCTTCGTGAGGGCGAGGGGAGACGTGGGGATGGATCGGATCGCGGTGCTGGTGGTGGACGACGAGGAGTCGGTGCGGACGTTCCTGGCCGAGCTGCTCGGGAACGCGGGATACCAGGTGCGGTGTGCCTCGAGCGGGGCGCAGGCGCTGGAGATGCTGGAAGGGGGCTCGTTCGACGCAGTCCTGCTGGATGTGGTGATGCCGGAGATGAGCGGTCTGGAGGTGCTGCGGCACTACCGGGGCGCGGGAGGGGCGGCGCCCGTCATCGTCCTGTCGGCCCTTGCGGGCGCGGATGATGCGGTGCGGGCCATGAAGATGGGGGCCAGTGACTACCTCTCCAAGCCGTTCGGCAATGACGAGCTGGAGGACGTGCTGGCGCGTGCGCTGGGCACGAGAGCTCCCGCCCGCCAGGCCGTGGCGCCCGCTCCGGCCCGGCCGGGAGTGTCCGAGGCGCTGGAGAACCCGAACGAGGCACGGGTGCTGATCTCCACCTCGCCAGCGATGCGCCGGGCGCGCGCGCTGGTGGAGCGGATCGCCGACACGGACGTGCCGGTGCTGCTGCTGGGTGAGTCCGGTACCGGCAAGGAGGTGATCGCCCGGGAGATCCACGCGCGCAGCCAGAGGCGGAGCAAGCCGTTCATCAAGGTGAACTGCGCGGCGCTGCCGGGCGAGCTCCTGGAGAGCGAGCTGTTCGGCCACGAGCGCGGCGCCTTCACCGGCGCCACGGCGGAGAAGCCGGGCAAGTTCGAGCTGGCCGACCAGGGCACCATCTTCCTGGACGAGATCGGCGAGATGGCGATCCGCCTGCAGGCCAAGCTGCTCCAGGTGCTGCAAGACGAGGAGTTCTTCCGGGTGGGCGGCAAGAAGAGCGTCCGGGTGGACAGCCGCGTGGTGGTGGCCACCAACCGCGATCTGGAGAAGGAGATCGCGCTGGGCAACTTCCGCGAGGATCTCTACTACCGCCTCAACGTGGTGGCCATCCGCCTGCCGGCCCTGCGCGAGCGCATGGAGGATGTGGTGCCGCTCACGGACCACTTCCTCAAGAAGTACGGGAAGCACTACATCCACGGCGTGTCGGAGCTGCCCGGGGAGGTGCTGAGGGCCTTCACCGAGTACGACTGGCCGGGCAACGTGCGCGAGCTGGAGAACATGGTGCGCCGGCTGTGCGTGCTGAAGGATCCCACGCTGGTGCTGGATGAGCTCCGCTCCGGCCGGACGCCCGCGAGCGCTCCGTCGCTGCCCACCGCCTACGGGGGGGACGATGGGGCTCCTCCGCCGCCTACGCGGACCCCGGAGCCGGAGCCGCTGCGCCCGCCGCCGGGAGCCTCGGTCCAGGTGCTGGAGATGCCCCCGCGAGGTGGGGCGCCGGTGCCGCCGACCGTCACCGAGGTGCCGGCCAACCACGTGGCGCCTCGCTACAGCAACCCGTTCGACATTCCTCAGCCGCCGCCTCCGCCGCCGAGCATGCCGCTGGGGGAGATGTCGCTGAAGGACATCGGCAAGCGGGCGGCGATGCTGGCCGAGCGCGAGGCCATCCTGGCGATGCTCCAGCGCACCGCGTGGAACAAGCGGAAGGCCGCGAGCAAGCTGCGCATCAGCTACAAGGCGCTGCTCTACAAGATCAAGGAGTGCGGCATCGTCGACCCGCGGGCCAGCGCGGAGTTCTGACGCGGATCTGATATGGCGAGGGGCATGGCTCCGCCCCTCGTGCTCCTTGGGTCCGGCTACACGCTCACGCGGCTCGCGCTGGCGCAGGCGCGGGAGGGCCGGACCGTCATTGCCGCCACGCGGGATGAGGCTCGCCGCTCCGACTTGGAGCGCGCGGGCGCCCGTGTCTGCCTCCTGGAGGAGGCCCTGGAGCGGCTGGAGGGCTCCCACGCCGTCCACTCCATCCCCCCGGATGCAGGGCTCGATGCCCGGATCGCGGAGGCGGTGGCTCGCCACCCTCCCGCCCGGCTCGTGTACCTGTCCTCGACAGGGGTATATGGGGCGGCCCGGGGCGAGGTCGACGAGGACACCCCGGTGGATCCCTCGACTCCCGCGGGGCGGGGGCGCCTGGAGGCCGAGGCGCGGTTCCGTCCGCTCGGCGCAGTGGTGCTCCGCATCGCGGGCATCTATGGCCCGGGGCGTGGCTCGCACTCGCGGCTGCTGGCGGGGACCTTGCGGCTGCCAGAGGGGGGAGGGGGCCGCATCTCCCGCGTCCATGTGGATGATCTCGTGGAGGCCATCCGCGTGGCGCTGGAGCGGGGCGAGCCAGGAGGCGTCTACTGCGTGGCGGATGATCGGGCCTCGACGCAGGGAGAGACGGTGGCCTGGCTCTGTTCCCGCCTGGGAGTCCCGCCTCCGCCCACCGTCCCCCTGGCCAGCCTGCACGAGACCCTCCGGGGAGACCGGGCCGTGAGGAACTCCCGGCTCAAGGCACTCGGGTGGGTTCCCCGGTATCCGGACTTTTCAATGGGCTTCGCCGCGGTCCTCGAGGCGGAGGGGGCGATAGCTCGCGTACGGATGTGATCACTTATTAGCGGGACTTCCAGCACGGGGTGGGCGCCGCGCGGACCCATCTTTTCAGGTGGCCCTTCGGCCTGTCAGGCTCAGGTTTTGGCCGTGATTCACGCGGCCAGGGCTCGAGAGGTCCAGGGATGTCACACAAGCTGCTCGCGGCGTTCAACGAGGGTGTGAACCGCTCCATGGCCGGCGATCACACCTCCGCCATCCGGGCCTTCGACAAGGTGCTGCATGAGGATCCTCGGCATACCCCGGCGCTGAGCGCCAAGGGCTTCTCGCTCACGCGGCTGGGGCGGCCGGCGGAGGCGCTGCGTTGCTTCGAGAGCGCCATCGAGCTGGACCCGTCCGCCGCGGACAACTACCGCAACGCCGCGCTCTGCCAGCTCGAGCTGGATGAGCCCGAGGCGGCCTCCACCCTGCTGGAGCGCGCCTTCCAGCTCAACCCCGAGCACTCGTACCGCGAGGCCGCCGCCGTGGAGATCTTCGGCCTGGGCGAGGCGCTGCTGTCGAAGGGACCGCGGCGGCCGGACAAGGCGCGGTACCGGCATGCGCGTCATGCGTTCGAGCTCGCGCTCGAGTACCACCCCTCCTTTATCGACGCGGCAAGGGCGTTGGCGGACGTCTGGGGGCACCTCGGGGACAGTGAGCGCAGCAGCCACTACCTGCACCTGGCGGCCCGTCTGCGGCCCGCGGGCTGAGGAGCGTCAGTCGGCAACGCGGTAGCTGCCCAGCACTCGGAACGAGCGGCACAGGCGCGAGGCCTCGTCGAGCGCCTCGCTCACGCTTGGCTCCTCGAGCGTCCCTTCGAGGTCCAGGCAGAAGACGTACTCCCAGGGGCGGCGCAGGGGGCGGGTCTCCAGCCGGATGAGGTTGAGGCCGCGCCGGGCGAACACGCCCAGCACCGCGTGGAGCGCTCCGGGGGTGTTCTCCACGGTGAGTGCCAGCGCCGTCTTGCGCTGAGTGCCCGTGAGGGCCGGGAGGGCGCTCAGCGAGACGAACCGGGTGCGGTTGTCCGGTGCGTCCTCGATGCCCTCCCGGAGCACGGTCAGGCCGTAGAGGTCCGCCGCGGTCCGGCTGGCGATGGCGGCGGTGCGTGGGGGCTTCTGCTCGGCGACGCGCCTGGCCGCGCCCGCGGTGTCGCCCTCCGCCACGGGCGCGAGGTGGTGCTGGCGCAGGAAGCCCGCGCATTGGGCCAGGGCCTGAGGGTGGGAGAGGACGCGCTCGAGCCCTTCGAATGCCGTTCCCGCCGGAGCCAGCAAGCAGTGGCGGATGCGCAGCGACAGCTCTCCGGTGATGGGCAGGGAGAACTCCAGCAGCAGATCCACGTTCTCGGAGACGGGGCCCGCGAGACAGTTCTCCACCGGCACCACGCCCCCGTCCACCCGGCCCGAGGCCACCGCCTCGAAGACGGCGCGGAAGTTGGGGCAGGGCACGGCCTCCACGCTGGGGCCGAAGAGGGCCCGCGTGGCCTCCTCGCTGTAGGCGCCACGCTCTCCCTGGAACGCGATGCGCGGGCTACTCATTCGACTGCTCCGCCACGGGATAGGTCCCCAGCACCCGCATGGACGAGGTGAGCGGCTGGAGATCCCCCAGCGCCGCGACGAGGGGAGCCGAGGCCGCGTGCCCCTCCAGATCCAGGAAGAAGCGGTACCGCCACGGCTCTCCTGGGATGGGCCGGGACTCCAGCTTGGCCACGTTGACTCCGCGCTGCGCCAGGGCGGTCAGCACCTGCCCGAGCGTCCCAGGCCGGTGCTCCAGGACGACGGTCAGCGTCGTCTTGCACGGCACATCCGGCGGGACAGGGGTGGCCTCGCGTGCCAGCTCCACGAAGCGCGTGAAGTCGCCCGAGGCGGACTGGATGTCGCGCACCAGCACCTGCAGCCCGAAGCGCTGGGCCGCGGACTCGCTGGCGATGGCGGCCACCGTGGGATCGTTGCGCTCGTGCACCTTGAGGGCCGCGCCGCTGGTGTCGAACTCGGGGAGGGGACGGATCCACGGCACCGTGCGCAGGAAGTCCGCGCACTGCGCCAGCGCCTGCGGGTGGGACAGCACCGTGCGGAGGTCCTCCAGCCGCGCGCCGGGAAGCCCGAGCAGCCGGTGGGCCACCTGGCTCAGCTGCTCACCGATGATGCTCACACCGCCCTCGGCGAGCAGATCGTACGTCTCGTTCACGCTGCCCGCGGAGGTGTTCTCGATGGGCAGCAGGGCCAGGTCGAGCTCACCCCGGCGCAGGGCATCGAGCACCTCGCGGCCTGTCTCGAAGCCGCTGAGGAGCACGCCCCCGGAGCGGCCCGCATAGCGCTGGCGCGCGGCGAGGTGGCTGTAGGAGCCCTCAATGCCCGGGTAGCCCACGCGCAGGGGCGTGGTGTCCTGCCGCTGGATGAGCGACTGCTGCCGCGCGACGGACATGTCCATGATGAGCCGGTAGATGCGCTCGATCTCATGGGGATCCAGGCCATGCCGGGTCGCGGCCTCACGGACCTTGCGGAGCACGAGATCTTCCCGGCGCGGATCGCGCAGCGGGGACGCCGCCGCCAGCTTGGTGCGGGCAATGTCGTCAGCAAGGTCCATCCGCCGCCGCAGGGCGTCCAGGATCTCCGCGTCGATGCGCTCGATGGCGATGCGGAGGGTCTCGAGGTCCGGAAGGTCCGCCATGGGTCCAATATAGTGAGCCAGTGCATGGACCTTGGAGGGAACCTGCGTTGAGGGAGTCTGAGTAAATAAAAATGAGTGATTCCAGCAGCTTGGAGAGACTTGATCGGGGCTGTATGCCGTCTTAGAGCCTCACGCGTCCTCATCTCCCGAAAGCTGCTCGGGAGGAAAGGGTTGAGGGACACCGCCACCATGGACGAGACGTCAATCGAGCTCCGCGCCAGCGCCGCGCTCGACTTCGACGCCCTCGTCATGAGCGAGCAGGCGGCGCTCCTCCGGCTCGCCCGGCGGCTCGTCTGGGACGCGGAGGAGGCGAGGGATCTCGTCCAGGCCGCGCTCGCGGATGCCTATGAGAAGCGCCACACGCTGAGAGATCCCCAGGCGGGCCCTGCCTGGCTGCGGCGCATCCTCGTCTCGCGGGCCATGGGGCTGCTGCGCCGCAGGCGCGTGTGGAATGTGTTGCGCGAGGTGCTGGAGCTGGGCCCGGCGCCCCGGCCCTCGCCCGAGGAGTCCTTTGAGGGCGCCGAGCGCTGGCAGGCCTTCGGACGCGCGCTGAGGAGCCTCCCCACGCAACAGGGCACGGCTTTCACCCTCCGCTACCTGGAGGGGCTGGAGCTCGACGCCATCGCCGAGGCCATGGGCATCGAACGGGGGACTGTCCGTATCCACCTCTACCGGGCCCTCCAGAAGCTCAAGGCCGCGGATGCATTGATGATGAAAGGAGACACGCCATGAGCTGCGACGATGTGGCCGCGGCGATCTTGGATGACAGGCTGCCTCGCCCCGCGGACTTCCAGGCCCACCTGGACCAGTGCCCCCGGTGCCGGGAGTTCTCACGCCTCCAGGCCTCGGCCTCGGCGCTGAGGCTGCCGGGGCCGCCGCCGCTGGAGCCCCTCTCCCAGCAGTCCATCCTGGGCGAGGTGCGCCGCCGCCAGCATCGCCGCCGGGCGGTCGCGGGGACTGCCGTGGTGGGGGCCCTGGCTGCCCTGGTCCTCGTCGTCACGCCTCGGCAGGCTCCGATCGTGCCCGTCATGGAGGCGCCTGCCGAGGCGGTGCTCACGCTGCCTGCGCTCGATCTGCTGGCCGAGGAGATCGCGAGCTACACGCAGAGCGACCCGACCTTCGACGACGAGACCTATGCGCCCTTTGGGACGCTCGCCCTCTGGGTCCGCCCCCCGACGAACACGGCGCTGAGCGACCAGTCCTTCCAGCGGGCACTCGCCCCGCTTCACCCTTCACCGACACAGGAGCTTGCACGATGAACCTGAAACCCATGTGGACCCTTGGACTCGCGGTGGCGCTGTTCGCGGCGCCGGCTCTGGCCCAGCAGCAGGAGGTCATCATCGAGCGGAGGGAGAGCACGGCCATGCCGCCGATGCCTCCCATGCCGCCGATGCCCCCCGCGCCGCCCATGATGGTGGCCCTGCCGCCGGCGGCCAATGGCATCCCTCCGCACGTCGTGGAGAAGCTCGGGCTGTCGAAGGAGCTCGTGCAGCGAGTGCAGGATCTCACCTTCGACGCGAACGAACAGCTCATCACCTTGGAGGCGGATCTGAAGCGGGCCCAGCTCGCGCTGGACAAGCTGCTGCGCTCCCCGAACCCGGCCGACAACGCGGTGATGCAGCAGGTAGACGTGGTGGGGCGCGCGGAGACGGCGGTGCGCAAGAACCGCATCGGGCTGATGCTCCAGATCAAGCGGCTGCTGGGGCCTGACACCTGGCAGAAGCTCGAGGCCGAGATGGGGGAGATGCGGCGGGAGATCCGCATCATGCGCCATGGTCCCTTCGAGGAAGACGGCACGCGCCGCCCAGAGCCGCGGAAGTAGCCCGGTCACTTCTTTGGGAGCGTCGTCTTCCCCAGCTTGAGGATGAGCTTGAAGTGCTCGGCGGAGACGGGCACCACGCTGATCCGGCTGCGGGTGATGAGCTGGAGATCCTTGAACGCGGGGGTCTTCTTGACGGTGGCCAGGGTGACGGGCTCCTTGAGGGCCACCACGGGGGCGACCTCGACGGAGGCCCAGTCCTCACCGGGCGCGGTGGGATCTGGCCCCGCCGCGGTGAGGACCTTGGCCACGGCCACCACGGCCTTGTCCTCGTTCGAGTGGTAGTAGAGGCACAGGTCCCCAGGCTTCATGGCCCGGAGGTTGTTGCGCGCCTCGTAGTTGCGGATCCCGGTCCAGTCGGTCTTCCGGTCCTTCTCGAGCTGGGCGTACGCGTAGACGGAGGGCTCACTCTTGATCAGCCAGTACTGGGTCTTCGCCATGGCGGCGCACTCTACCCAGACGGTAGGGAGACGCGAGCACTCCGTGGGGCCTCGGGCGGCAGGGGCTCAGGTGACGTGGGTCTTCAGGAAGACCCGCAGCGCCTCGGCCACGCTCCAGGCCTGCGCGATGCACCCGCGCGGCCGGTAGGGCTCCGTCGCATCGAAGATCTCGCTGATCTGTCCCACGCACGTGTGCTCCAGGTGGTGCTCCAGGCCCGTGAGCAGCGCCCGCGCCGCCTTGATGTCCGGGTTCACCTTCAGCGTCGCGTCGATGTAGTGCCCGATCAGCCAGCCCCACACCGTGCCCTGGTGGTACGCCGCGTCCCGCGCCCGCAGATCCCCGTCGTAGTTGGCCTTGTAGTCCGGGTGGCCCGCCGCCAGGCTCCGAAGCCCCACCGGCGTGAGCAGATCCCGGTGCACCACCTGTAGCACCGCCTCCCAGCGCTCGCGCCGCAGCACCGGGTGGCGCAGCGAGATCGCGAACACCTGGTTGGGCCGGACGGCGGGATCATCCCGCCCGCTCTCCCCGTCCACCACGTCGAACAGGCACCCCGTCTCCGGGTTCCAGAAGCGCTTGTTGAAGCTGCCGTACACCCGCTCGGCAGCCCCCATGTACGGGTTCGCATCCTTGCCCAGCCGCTCCGCCCAGCTCGCCATCAGCCGCAGCGCGTTGAACCAGAGCGCGTTGATCTCCACCGCCTTGCCTCGCCGGGGCGTCACCACCCAGCCGTCCACCTTGGCGTCCATCCAGGTGAGCTGATAGCCCTCTTCGCCCTGGCTGAGCAGCCCGTCCCTGGGATCCACGCCGATGTGGAACCGCGTGCCCCGCATGTGGTGCTCTACGATGCTGGCCAGCGTGGGGAACATGTCCTTCAAGAGCTCCGTGTCCCGCGTCGTCTCCAGGTAGCGGTCCACCGCGTGGAAGAACCACAGCGTCGCGTCCGCCGTGTGGTACACGCCCTCGTTCTCGCCGTCCGGGAAGTAGTTGGGGATGAGCCCCTCCCTCACGTAGTGCTGGAAGGTGCGCAGGATGGCTCCCGCCTCGCGGTACCGCCCCGTGCACAGGGTGAGCCCCTCGAGCGAGATCATCGTGTCCCGGCCCCAGTCCGTGAACCAGTGGTAGCCCGCGATCACGCTGCGCGCGTCCTGCCCGATGGAGCGTGCCCAGGCATCGTCCGCCGGACGCATCGGGTCGATGATGAACTGGTCCGCCGCCAGCACCATCCGCGCCGGCACGCCCCCCCGCGCCTCGTCCGGAGCCCGGTTCAGCAGCTTGCGCTCGCGCTCCTGCTCCAGCGCGAAGGTCTGCCGGGGATCCCGCTCGAGCACCCACCAATCCTCCGTGGTCACCCCCAGCGCCAGGAACTCGCCCGGCCCCACGCTGCACTCGAAGTAGCCCGGGCTGTGCTGGAGCTCGGCGTGGTCGTACCCGCGCGCCCGCTCCGTGCGGTAGAGCAGGGGCGGCGAGCTCTGGCTCAACGCCACGAAGGGCATGGCGCAGCTGGCATGTAGCCGCATCCGCATGGGCGGAGCGTCGGGCGTGGCCATCATCTCCACGCGCTCGCCCTGGATGCGGACGATGGGCTCATGCGTCTCGCTGGGCATCGGCCGGTCATGCGGCCGCGCCACGGGGAAGGGCCGCAGCCGCAGGTGGATCTCCGGCCCCGACACGTGCTCCCACGCCACGAAGACCGTGTTCTCCCCGTGCACCATCATCAGCTTGCGCCGCAGCCGTGCGGGGCCCAGCGCGTACTCCCAGACCGGGATCAGCCCGTCCAGGTGGAAGCTCCGAAGCCCCCGGACGCCGTCCTGCAGCACCTGGCTGTCCGCGTGCTCCTCCGTGCTCAGCTGGTACACGTGGCCCGCCACCTGGGCCTGCTCCACCAGGCGGGCGAGCAGCACCGTGCGGCCCCGCTTCGGCAGGGTGGGGACGAACAGGCCGTGGTAGCGGCGGGTATTGCAGCTCGCCACGGTGCCCGAGGCATAGCCGCCCCGTCCGTTGGTCACGAGCCACTCCCGGCCGATGACGTCCGAGAACTCCGGGCCGTGGGCCCAGTCGAAGCCTAGGCGAGGCAGGGCAGGGGTGGGGTCTGCAACGGAGCTCACGCGGTCTTCTCCTCGGTGCTCGCGAGTACGAGCGCTGTCTGTCCAAGAATGCGCAGCCGTCCCTCTCCGGGGAGTGCGGGTGCGCCCATACCGCCGTAGCGGACGTGCTCAGAAGACAGAAGGAGTCGCCAGATCTTTCCCGGCTCCGGCGCGAGGAGGGGTTCCGGGCACGGCTCCAAGTCCAGCCCCGTGCCCAGGTTGAGGAGGAGCAGCCGGTCGCCCTCCTGCCCGCTGCCGAAGTAGCGCAGCACCAGCGCCTGAGAGGAGAGCACCGCCCCCGCGAGCCGGCTCGGATCCTGCGCCGCGAACACCGGATCCTCCCGGCGCAGCCGCAGCAGCTCCTGGTGCAGCCTCAGCGCGTCCCCGTTCCGGGTGCGCTCGGCCCAGTCCAGCTTGGAGGCCTGGAAGGCTTCCTCCCCGATGGGCACCTCGTGCCCCTCTCCCTCCAGGGCCTGGCGGGCACTCGGGAACTGGGAGAGGAACTCGTTGCGGCCCTTCTGGACGAGCTTCTGCAACTCCGGCTTGTGGTCCACGAAGTAGAGGAAGGGCGAGGAGGCGAAGAACTCCTGCCCCATGAAGAGCATGGGCGTCTGCGGCAGCAGCAGCAGGAGCGTCGTCAGCGCACGGGCCCGTGCGTACCCGGCCGCCACATGGAGCCGCTGGCCCCGCAGCGTGTTGGCGAGCTGATCGTGGTTCTGCAGGTAGAAGACGATGTGCTCGGGTGGGGTGCGCAGCAGCGGCGAGCCCCGGCGCTTCTTCTGCCAGCTGTAGTACTGCCCCTGGTACAGCGAGTTGCGCAACGCGCAGGACAGCAGCTCCTGGGCGGTGCCGCAGTAGTCCTTGAGGTACGCCTCGGAGCGCCCGACGGAGGCCACTCGCGCCGTGTGGTGGAAGTCGTCCACCCACAGCCCATCCGCCCCGTAGCCGCCCCGCTCCGCGGGAGTGACGATGCGCACGTCCTGCGGCTCGCTCTCGCCGATGAGCAGGAGCTTCCGGGGGCCGGCGGCCTCGCGCGTCTTCTCCACCAGCTCCTTCACGATGTGCGTGGGCGAGGCGTCGTAGAGGCTCTGCGTCGCGTCAATCCTCAGCCCGTCGAAGTGGTACTCGGAGACCCAGAGGCAGGCGTTCTGGAGGAAGAAGTCGCGGGAGGGCCCCGCCGCCTCGCCGTCATCGAAGTTGGTGGGATCGCCCCACTCGTTGGGGTACTTCGGGTTGAAGTAGCCCTGTGCGTACTGGGACAGGTAGTTCCCGTCCGGCCCGAGGTGGTTGTAGACGACGTCCAGGATGAGGCCGAGCCCCAGCCGGTGCGCCTCGTCCACCAGCCGCCGCAGGTCATCCGGCTCGCCATACACGGAGCACGGCGCGAAGAGCGCCACGCCGTCGTAGCCCCAGTTGTAGCGCCCCGGGAAGGTGTGCAGCGGCATCAGCTCCACCACCGTGACGCCCAGCTCCTTGAGCAGGGGCAGCTTCGCCGCCGCCGCCGCATAGGTGCCCTCGGGCGTGAAGGTGCCCACGTGCACCTCGTAGAGGACCTGGCCCTGGATGGAGGCCAGGCCGCGCCACTCCCGATCCTTCCAGGCATAGCGGCTCGGATCCTCGATCCGGGAGGGCCCATGGGGCCCCTCGGGTTGGAAGCGCGAGCACGGATCCGGGTACGTGTCCCCCCCGTCCAGCCGGTACTTGTAGAGCGTGCCCACGGGCGCCGCGTGGGTGCCCTCGAAGTAGCCGCCCGCGGACTTCTCGAGCGGCAGGTAGCGCAGCCCGCCGGGCTCGTGCAGGGCGACATCCACGCTCCTGCGCCGAGGTGCCCAGACGCGAAAGCGCGTGCGCCCGTCCCCAAGAGACTGGGCGCCGAGGGTGAGCTGGAAGTGTGTAGTGGACCGCAAAGGAGCTTCCCTCCGGAGACGCTGCCGTCCTTTGAGAATTTGGTGGCGCGTGCACCCAAGGTGAAGGCATGCGACCAGGCGAGCTGCAAGCTCGCCTTATTGCCTGCTCTGCGATCGACCCTGAAACAACGGCACCCTGCGCCGGTAACAACTTTCAGGGTCGACGCAGAGTGCTTCACGCCTCCTTGGCGATGCCGCTCGCCGGCGCTGCCAGCTTCCCCTGGAGGATCGTGCTGCCCGCGTAGAGGCTCGCCCCCACCAACCCCAGCACCGCGGCCTCCGAGAGCGGGCCGAGCACCGAGCTCAGCATCGCCATCGCCGCGCCACCCGTCATGAACGCCCCCACCACCGCTGCCGCCGCCTTCCTCATGAACGCTCGCTCCTGATGATCGGGCCCATCGCCCGCGCGCGCTCATATCCTTCAAGGCGCGTGCCGGATCCGCGCGCTGAAAGTGGGCAGGCGCACGGCCACGAGAGGGAAAACCATTTCCCACTCGAGAACGGATCAGCGGAAAGCCCCGGCAGGATCGGGAGTCTCCTGCCAGAAAATTTTCCCGGACCCTGAGGCCGCTTTGCTTTGGGAAGCGCGCAACCCACCGCGATCCATTGGTTTTCCTCTCCAGGGGTCCATGGCACGCCCAGTGCTACGGCAAGCGGGCCGATGGCACATCGCTCCGGTACGCCAGCGAGGCGTGGGGGCGAGTAGGGACACGTGGATGGAGGAGAGGCGAACAATGGGCAAGACGCGGGCGAGTTTCTGGGCGGTGGTGGGCGTGCTGCTCCTGGCGGGGTGTGCCCACAAACCTGCGATGAAGGTGGACAACTCCGAGCAGCCGTACCGCATCGGCCGTGAGGACGTGCTGGACGTGGCGGTGTGGCGGGATGCGGATCTGTCGCGCACCCTGCCGGTCCGTCCGGATGGCTACATCTCCATGCCGATGACGGGGGATGTGCTGGCCGCGGGCAAGACGCCCACCGAGCTGGCCGAGGAGATCAAGGGGCGGCTGCAGCCGTACGTTCAGGAGCCGCGCGTCACGGTGATTGTCCGTGAGGTGAACAGCAGCCGCGTCTTCGTCACGGGCGAGGTGACCCGGCCTGGCGCGTACCCGCTGCGCGGGCGTGTCTCGGTGATCCAGGCCATCGCGCTGGCGGGCGGCTTCACGGACTTCGCCAACTCGGACGGCATCACCGTCATCCGCAGCGATGGCCAGGGCGGGCAGATCCCCGTGCGCTACAGCGATCTGATCTCTCCGGACGGGGGCCAGGACGTCGTCCTCCGCCCCGGTGACACCATCGTCGTGCCGTGAAAAGGAGGGCGGCGATGATGGATGGCGTTCGAAAGCTCCTGGTGGCATGCGTGCTCTGCACCGGGCCCGCCGCGCTGGCGGCCGAGGTGCTGGACTCCTCGCTGCGGATCGTCGCCGAGGGACGCTACGACGACGATCTGCGCGTCGCCGACGAGGGCGGCGGGCCGCTCGTGAGCAAGGTGTCTCCCCGCCTGGGGCTGGAGCTGAAGGATCCGACTTCCCGGGGCGAGGCCTTCTACGCGGCGGACTTCCTCATGCGGCAGGGCATTGCCGGTGCGTCGCTGGATCACCGGGCCGGGCTGGACATGAACCACGCCCTGTCGCGGCGGCTGCAGCTGGACTTCACCAGCCGCTTCTTCCGGGTGACCGATCCCACCTCGCTGCCTCGAGAGGGCGTGGCGCGCACGCTGGCGCCGACGCTCTATGGGCAGGCGCGGCTGTCCGCCATGGGGCGGGCGACGAAGCGGTGGGATCTGCGCGCCAGCTACACCTTCGAGGGCGCCCGGGTGTTCGAGGCGACGGGGACGCGGCAGGGCTTCGTCCACACTCCCTCCGTGGAGGCGTGGTACCGGAGCACCCGGCGGCTCTCCCTGGGGATGGAGTACCGCTATCAGGGCTTCTACACGGCGGACGACTTCTCGCAGGCGCACGGCGCCTTCGCGGGGCTGCGCTACCGGCTGAGCCGGTTGACGACCGCGACGCTGCGCGGAGGACCCATCCGCTACGTCTCGCCCCAGGGCGAGGCCGGGTGGCTGCCTCGGGCGACCGTGGCCGTGGAGCGCGATGGCGAGCTGTTCGATCTGGGCTTCTCGCTGGGTCATGACCTGGTGGGGGCCAGTGGCTTCGAGAACGCGCTGTGGGCGGACTACGCCTCGCTGGCGCTGGCTCGGCGCATCAACCACCGGCTCTCCGTGAACGCGGTGGCCAGCTACTTCCGGAACGGGCGCGCGCCCAACGAGGACGCGTTCCGCCTGTCCGGTTCGCCGTATCTGTCGCAGGGCTATGCAGTGGAGTGCGGCGCCGAGTACCGGCTCAACCGGTACCTGGCGCTTCAAGGGACCGTCAACCGCATTGCCCAGGTGGGCGTGGGGGACGAGGCCGGCGGGGTGGACCTGGCGCGCAACGTCCTGGCGGTCCGGTTGGTGATCTCGGCTTGGTAGTGCACCTGAGGAGGAGGAGCGGAACATGGAGCGTGGGATGACGGCGGACCAGGTGCTTGTGGCCCTGTGGCGCCGCAAGGCCCTGGTAGGGGCCATCGCAGCAGCGGTGTTCGCGGTGGGGGCGGCCGTCGTGATGACCCGCCCGAGCATGTACGAAGCAACTTCGGTGGTCCGCGTGGAGCCTCAGCGGCCTGGCGAGGAGATGGTGCAGCGCACCGTGAGCGAGCTGATTGAACAGCGCCTGCTCACCGTGCGCCAGGAGCTGATGGCCCGGCCGGTGCTGCAGAAGGCCATCGAGGAGATGAACCTCTACCCCGACCTCGTCTCGGACAAGGGGATGGAGGCCGCCGTCACCCAGATGCGCAAGGATCTGGCGGTGAAGGTGGAGGGCGAGAACGCCTTCGAGCTGACGTACGCGAACCATGATCCGCAGGTGGCGTCGCAGGTGGCCAACCGGCTGCCGGCCCTCTTCGCGGAGGAGACGCTCAAGCTGCGCCAGGCCCAGGCCTCGCGCGCCACCCAGCTCTTCAGCGAGGAGATGGACTCGCTGGCCAAGAGCGTGTCCGCCTGGGAGAAGCGCATCGCCCAGTTCAAGGTGGACCACATGGGCGAGCTGCCCGAGCAGATGGAGATGAACATGCGCGCCCTGGAGCGGGTGAGCCATGATCTCCAGACCAAGTCCGAGGAGCTGCGCGTGGCGGAGACCCGGCGCTCGGAGCTGGCCCGGGCTCGCAATGCCGCGGACAGCGAGGCCGGCCGCCTCGAGGCCGCCGAGAATGGCCTCACCCGGGCCCTGGTCGCCGCCCGCACCCAGTGGACGGAGGATCACCCGGAGGTGAGGCGCCTGCAGAGTGAGCTGGAGAACATGTCGGCCAAGCGCAAGGACGCCGAGGGCCGCATGGTGGCCGAGCGCATGGAGCGCGCCCGGGCCGGCGAGCTGATCGCCTCCATCCAGTCCGAGATCGACTCGATGCACAAGCAGGCGGAGACGTTCCAGAAGCGCCTGGACAACACCCCGCGCTGGGCCCACGAGCTGGGCGTCATGAGCCGGGACTACGAGATCGCCCGCACCAAGTACCAGAGCGTGGTGTCTCGCAAGGTGGAGGCGGAGATCGCCGAGGAGCTCGAGGCGAAGACCTCCAAGAGCCTCTTCAACGTCATCTCCCCGGCCGGCGTGCCCGGCGTGCCGGCTCGCCCGGATCGCTTCGGCGGCCTGCTCATCTCGCTGCTGGTCGCCCTGGGCGTGGGCGTGCTCACCGGTGTGGTCATCGAGATGCGTGACGACAGCATCCGCGACGGCCACGAGGTGCGCGAGCGGCTCACCTTGCCGGTGCTGGCGGTGGTCCCGAACATGCAAGGGAAGACGGAGAAGCGGGTGTTGATGCCTACGTCAGCCACGCGGAACGGGATTTCTTCCCCGACCGAGTTGAACTGAGGCTGAAAAAAGGACGACTGAGGAGATGGGAATGGATAGGACGATAGAGCGAGCGGGCAACTTCCTTCCTCGGGTGGACGAGTCAGCCGGAAACCCGAATGCGGTGGATCGCCGGGTGGTGACGCTGACAGCCCCGGCCTCGGCCGCGGCGGAGCAGTACCGCACCCTGTACTACCGGCTGGAGCGGATGCGCGAGGTGAAGCCGATGAAGCTGATCGCCTTCACCTCGGCGATGCCGGGCGAAGGCAAGACGGTGACGGCGGTGAACCTGGCGCTGGCCGCGGCTCGGGCCAACAGCGAGCGGCGCATCCTGCTGATCGATGCGGATCTGCGCCGCAGCCAGGTGGCCGAGGTGCTGGGCATCCGCGGCAAGCTGGGCCTGGCCGAGCTGCTGGCCGGGGAGTGCGATGTCCGGGACGTGGTGCGCCGCTTCAACTCCACGAAGCTGGCGGTCATCCCGGCGGGCAGCACGCCGGAGGAGCCCACGCAGGTGCTGGCCGGCTCCCGGATGAAGCAGTTCCTCAAGGCGGTGCGGGAGAACTTCGATGAGGTCTACATCGATCTGCCGCCCACGCTGCCGTTCGCGGATGCCACCATCCTGAGCCACCAGGCGGATGGGGTGCTCATGGTGGTCCGCGCCAACGTCACGCCCACCAAGGCGATCAACCTGGCGGTGGAGCAGCTCGGCGGCGCACCCATCCTGGGCTGCGTGCTGAACGGGGCGGAGGTGACTCCCACCCCGTACCTGAAGAACTACATGAAGAAGTAGGGCCGGTGGCGCCCCATCGCTCGCTGCTCGTCCAGAGGGAGCGGTGGGGAAGCCTGCTGAGAAGCGAGAAGCCTGGTGTCGAGCTGGAGTGGGGCGGTTGGAGGGGTGCACGTGCTTCGGGTTTTTCACCATTATTTCTCTGCCAAGAAGCTCACGTTCTTTCTCGCCGAGAGCACGGCGATCGCGCTGGCCTGTGTGCTGGGGGCCGCGGGCTGCGCGTGGATGTTCGCGCCCGCGGGGATCCGCCCGCCGCTGCTGGGGCTGGCGCCCACGCTGCTGGGGCTGAGCGCGGCGTTCGTCTTCACCTTCCAGTTCACGATGTACCTGCTGGATCTGTATGACCTGCGAGTGGCCGCCGAGGACCGGCAGCGCGGCTACCGCTTCCTCAAGGCCGCGGGCGTCACCACGGCGGCGGTGGGACTGGGGACGCTGGTGGTGGCGCTGGCCTATCCGGTGCAACTGCCGCCCGGCATGCTGCTGGGCGGGGCGATGGGTGCGCTGGCTGGCACGCTGACGGTGCGCGTGGCCATCCACGCGGTGGTGGGGGATCCCTCGCCGGTGCTGCTCATCGGGGACGGGGTGAAGGCCCGCGCGGTGATGAAGGCCATCGAGGAGGGCGGCGAGGGCAGCTACAAGGTCGTCGCCATGGTGGACCCGCGCCGGGAGGGAGTGGGGCCGCTGGAGGAGATGGCCTCGCGCCTCAAGGCCGAGTTCGTGGTGCAGGCCGCGGATGACATGCGCGGCGCCAACTGGGTGGAGGGGCTGCTGCGCTGCCGGCTCGGAGGGCGGCTGGTGTATGACGCCTCTGGTTTCTGTGAGCGCGTGCTGCGCCGCATCCCCGTGCAGTTCGTGCGCGCCAGTGACTTCGCCTTCGCGGACGAGCTCACCCAGTCGCCGCTGCGGCGCTGGTGCAAGCGGGTGTTCGACATCTTCGTCGCGTCGCTGCTGCTGGTGCTGGCCTCGCCGTTGCTGGTGCTGGTGGCCCTGGCCGTCAAGCTGGACTCGCAGGGCCCGGTCTTCTACCGGCAGGAGCGCGTGGGGCTGGGCGGCAAGTCCTACTGGCTCTGGAAGTTCCGCAGCATGCGCACGGACGCGGAGAAGAACGGCGCGGTCTGGGCTCGCGCCAATGACGACCGCGTCACCCGGGTGGGTCGCTTCATCCGCAAGACGCGCATGGACGAGATCCCCCAGGTCTTCAACGTGCTGATGGGGGACATGAGCTTCGTGGGGCCTCGGCCGGAGCGCCCCGTCTTCGTCGAGCAGCTCAAGCAGCAGATCCCGTTCTACGGGCTGCGCGAGGCGGTGAAGCCCGGCATCACCGGGTGGGCGCAGATCCGCTACTCCTATGGGGCCTCGGTGGAGGATGCGCGCAACAAGCTGGAGTTCGATCTGTACTACGTGAAGAACGGGTCGCTGTTCCTGGATCTCGGGATCATCTTCCACACCGTGCGGCATGTGCTGCTCGGCCGTGGAGCGCGGTAGGCGTGAGGCCAGGCACCATGATGCAGCGGGCGGGAAGGGGTCGGGCAATGTCGATGATCGATCTGGATTCGACTCTCCAAGACTTCTGGGGGGAGGAGGCGAAGGCCGCCCGGCAGGAGGAGCGGAACGAGCTGTTGCAGCCTCAGGTGGATCGCCCGACGCGCATCGTGGCGATGGGCGGCGGCACCGGGCTGCCCATGGTGCTCCGGGGCCTGGCTCGGCGGGCCATGCCCAAGAGGGGCGACCCCGGGGTGGAGATCACCGCCGTCGTCACCATGAGCGATGACGGAGGCAGCTCGGGCCGGCTGCGGCGCTCGCACGGGGTGCTGCCGCCGGGGGACATCCGCAACTGCCTGGTGGCACTCGCGGGCGGCAAGGGCGCGCTCGCGGAGGTGTTCCAGTACCGCTTCAGCGGCGCCAAGGGCCTGGCAGGGCATGCGGTGGGCAACCTGCTCATCGCCGCGCTGGCGGAGCTCAAGGGGGACTTCCTGGAGGCGGTGCGCGTCTCCGGAGAGCTGCTCGGGTCGCGTGGCAACGTGCTGCCGTGCACGCTGGCCCCGGTGCAGCTCGTGGCCCAGATGGATGACGCCACAGAGGTGGTGGGCGAGCGCAACATCGTCCGCGCCCATGGGAGGGTGCGCCGGGTGTCGCTGAGCCCTCGCTCGCCGCCTCCTGTCGAGGGGCTGCTCGAGTCCATTCATGGCGCGGACCTCATCGTCATCGGGCCGGGCTCGCTGTACTCGAGCGTCATCCCCAACCTGCTGGTGGATGGGGTGGCCCAGGCCCTGCGCGAGACGCGGGCGCTCAAGGTGATGGTGTCGAATCTCATGACGCAGCCGGGTGAGACGGACGGCATGGACTGTCTGGAGCACGTCAAGGCGGTCATCGAGCACGCCGGGCCCGTGCTGGATGCGGTGCTCATCAACGGCACGCCGCCTCTCCAGGAGGCCATCCAGCGCTACGCCCGGAAGGGCGCCTATGTCATCCCGGTGAACCGCCGCGAGCTGATTACCGCCGGCGTTGTGCCCGTGGAGGCGGATCTCCTCAGGGAGGGGTCCAAGATCCGACACGACAGCCGGAAGGTCGCTCGCTGCCTCCTGAAGATGGCCCGCAGCGGCTTGTAGTCGGCGCTGGGCGTTCCCACCTTGCACGCGCGCGGAACCCAGGGGGGCCCGCGCGTTCGGGAGTTCTGCACATATGGAAGCCAGACAGCTCACACCCGCGCCAAGCGTCCAGGAGGTAACGGACCGGGCCGGGTTCATGGCGCTCGCGCCCGAGTGGAACGCGCTCGTCGAGGCGACCTCCTACGAGCTCTTCTACCGGCACGAGTTCCTGCGCATCTGGATCGACAACTTCGCGCCCTCGGCGCAGCTGCGGATCCTCACCCTGCGGGACTCGGAGGGGCGCCTGACGGCGGCCCTGCCGCTGATGGCCGAGCGCGCGACGATGTACGGCATCCCCGTGCGGCAGCTCACGGGGACGGCCAACCCGCACTCGTGCCGGTTCGATCTGATCGCCCGGGAGCCGGAGGCCGCCGCGGCGATGTTCTTCGCGTGGCTGCGCGCGGACCGGAGCTGGGACGTGCTGCGGCTGACGGACGTGCCGGAGGGCGGCGCGGGCTGGGAGCTGCTCGAGGAGGCGAAGCGGGCCGGGCTGCCCACCGGGGCGTGGGAGTCGCTCCAGTCGCCCTATGTGCCGCTGCCCGCCACCCGAGAGGCCTTCCAGGCCTCGCTGCAGGCCAAGTTCAAGGCCAACTGCCGGCGGCGGCGCAAGAAGCTGGAGGAGCGGGGCCGCGTCGAGTTCGAGCGGGTGGACGGCGGCCTGGAGCTGGAGGGCAAGCTGGAGGAGGGCTTCGCGCTCGAGCAGAGCGGCTGGAAGGGGCTGCGCGGCACGGCGATGGCGCAGGACGCGGGCACGCGGGGCTTCTACACGGAGCTGGCGCGGGATGCGGCGTACGCGGGCCGGCTGTCGCTCTACTTCCTGCGGCTGGAGGGGAGGCCGGTGGCCTTCCAGTACGGCCTCACCTACGGCGGGCGCTACCTCCTGCTCAAGCCCGGCTACGACGAGAGCCTCAAGGAGTGCAGCCCGGGCCAGCTGCTGATGGACGAGGTGCTGGCGGACTGCATCTCGCGCGGGCTGCGCGAGTTCGACTTCCTGGGGCCGGACATGGTGTGGAAGCGCGACTGGACGGACAAGGTCCGCCGCCACACCTGGCTCTACCTGTTCAACGACTCCGCCTTCGGCCGTGCGCTGTGCGCGGCGAAGTTCCGGTGGGTCCCCACGGCGAAAGAGGTGGTGGCGCGATGGAAGAAATGATTCCGAATCAGAAGCTGTTCGTCCCCTCTCTGCCCACGCTCTGGCCGAGCATGCTGTGGGGCCGCGCGAAGACGGCCGGGTTCCAGCCGTTCTGCTCGCCGAACGTGCGCTACTTCTACTTCGCCCGGAACGCCGTGTGGCTCACGGTGAAGATGCTGGGGCTGGACAAGGGCGAGGTGCTCATGCCGGCCTACCACCACGGCGTGGAGGTGGAGGCGGTGGTGGATGCGGGCGCCACGCCGCGCTTCTACCGCGTGGGCTCCCGCTGGGACGTGGATCTGGAGGACGTGGAGAAGAAGATCGGCCCGAAGACCAAGGCCCTCTACCTCGTCCACTACGCGGGCTTCCCGGGCCCGGCCGCGGAGCTGCGCGAGATCGCCGATCGCCATGGGCTGCCACTCATCGAGGACTGCGCGCTGTCGCTGCTGTCCGCGGACGGCACCCAGCCGCTGGGCACGACGGGGGACATCGGCATCTTCTGCCTCTACAAGACGCTGCCGGTGCCCAACGGGGGCGCGCTGACCATCAACGGCCCTCGGCAGTACAGCCTGCCGGAGCCGCCTCCGCCGCCCCTGGCCTCGACGTTCAGCCACACCGTCTCCGCGCTGCTGCAGAACCTGGAGCTGCGGGGTGGGGCCGTGGGCCGTGGGCTGCGCAGCCTCATCCGCAGGGTGGGGCACGGCACGGTGAAGGCCGCCAACATCGAGCGCGTGGCCACGGGGACTCAGCACTTCAACCGCGATCACGTGGATCTGGGCATGAGCCCGCTGACGAAGCGCATCGCGCTGGCGCAGGACCTGGAGGCCATCGTCGAGAAGCGGCGGCGCAACTACTTCTTCCTGCTCGGGCGCCTGCGGGACCTCTCCACGCCGCTGTTCAACCAGCTGCCGCCCGGCGTGTGCCCGCTCTTCTATCCGATCGTGGTGCAGGACAAGGCGGAGGTGCTGGGCAAGCTGCACGCGCAGGGCATCGACGCCATCGACTTCTGGAACCGCTTCCACCCGGCGTGCGACGCGGCCGCCTTCCCCGAGGTGGCGCAGCTGCGGCGCTCCATCGTGGAGATCCCCTGCCACCAGGACCTCGACCCCGAGGTGATGGCGGACGTGGCGGCGGCGACGCGCGAGGCCGTGAAGACGGATCGCGGCTCCCGCAAGCGCACGGGTTGATTCCTCTCTCTGAAAGCCGAGACCCATGATCCTTGAATCCGACGTGACGCCCGAGCCGCAGCCCTCCCAGTGGCTGCGGGTGGAGATCGTCCACGAGCTCTCCGCGCTGGCCCGGATGCGCTCCGAGTGGGACGCGCTGCTCGACGCCAGCGACGCGGGGCCCTTCAACGCGTGGGAGTGGATCTACCCCTGGTGCCGCCGCATCGCGCCGGACCGGCGGCCATTCGTCCTCACGGCCAGGGATCGCACCGGCACGCTGGTGGGGCTGATGGCGCTCGGCTTCGAGCTGTGTCACGTCCTGGGCCGCCAGGTGGGCCGGCTCTTCTTCCTCGGGGAGACGCACGTCGGGAGTGACTACCTGGACGTGGTGGCCCGCCGAGGCCTGGAGGAGCCAGTCACCCGCGCCTTCGCCCACGGGCTTCGGGAGATGCACGGCGGTTGGGACGTGCTGGATCTGCTGGATCTGCGCGAGGGTTCGCTCACGGAGAAGGTGCTGCGGGAGACGTTCCCAGAGCTGGAGGCCCGGGTCACGGATCGCTACGTGTGCCCCTACGAGACCTTCACGCCCGGCGAGCCCTTCGACGCCTTCCTCAAGCGCACGGGCCGGCGGGACAACTACCTGCGCCGCCGCAAGTGGCTGGAGAAGCAGGAGGGCTATCGCATCGAGCGCACGGAGGCCCCCGGGGCGCTGGCCGGGCCCATGGCGGACTTCTTCCGGCTGCACACGGCGCGGTGGGCCTTGGACGGCGGCTCGCAGGGGATCCAGAGCCATGAGGTGGAGGCCTTCCACCGGGACGCCACGCAGTTCCTGGCCGAGCGCGGCCTCCTGCGCCTCTACACGATGAAGGTGGGAGGCCAGGCCGTCGCCTCGGTGTACGGCATCCGCTACCGGGACACGTTCGTCTACTACCAGTCCGGCTACGATCCGGAGTGGCGCAACCGGAGCGTGGGGCTCGTGCTGGTGGGAGAGACGTTCAAGGACGCCATCGAGGCGGGCCTCACCGAGTACGACTTCCTCCGCGGCACGGAGACGTACAAGTCCGACTGGACGACGAAGCAGCGGCGCACGGTGGCTGTGCGCGTCCACTCCACCCACGGCGCGGGGCGCTGGTTCACCCGCCACGAGGAGCTGGCGCGCGGCGCTCGAGAGGTGGTCAAGCGCCTGCTGCCGGACACCACCGTCGAGCGGCTCCGCCGGCTGCGGCGGCGCCACGCCACGGGGTGAGGCTCAGGGCGCCTGGCTGGTCTCCTGGCGGAGCTGGGCGATGGCGGAGTCCAGCCCCGGCGGCTGCTGGTCGCGCGGCACCTCCACGGTGAAGCGCTCGAAGTACTGCAGCGCCTTGGGGCGGTTGCCCGACTGCAGGTTGATGAAGCCCAGGAAGAGCAGCGCCTCCTGGGCGCCCGGGTAGGTGTCCGCCAGCTCCAGCAGCTCCTGCTCCGCGCCCGAGTTGTCCCCACGGATGGCGTGCAGCACGCCGAGGTGGACCCGCGACTCGATGTGGAACGGATCGACGGCGAGCGCCTTCTTGGTGATCCGCTCAGCGTCGTCGAGCTGCCGGTTCCGGATCATCTCGTGCCCCACGAACCCCGAGGCCTCGAGATCGTTCGGGTTGGCGCGCAGCCGCTCCAGGGCCTCGGTGAACTGCGCGTCCTCCTGGGGCGGCATCTGCTCCTGCTGCTGCTGCTGCTGGCCCATGCCGGACTGCCCGGGCGGAATCCGCCCCGTGGCCTCCATGCCCTCATCCCGGGTCCGCTGCTCGGACATGAGCAGGTAGCCCAGCGTCCCGAAGAAGAGGACGACGCCCGCGCCCCACAGCGCACCCACCAGCTGCGGGTTCCGCGCGGCGAAGCCCGTCGGGGCCGGGGCTGCCTGCCCAGGGGCTGGCTCCGTCGTGCCGGTGGTGCCGGGCGTCCCGGTCGTTCCAGGCTTGCGCTTCTGGCGGTACTCGTCCCGGGCCCGAAGGGCGGCGGCGGCCTCACGCTCGAGGCGGGACTTCTCCGCCTGGAACTGCTCCGGAGAGAGGGTGTGCTTGTCCGCCACCAGCTCCTTGAGCTGCTCGATGAGCGACTGCGCGCGCCGGTCGAGATCATCCTGCACGCCGTCCCGCTGCGGCTCGGGCGTGGGGGACGCGCCGCCCTTACTCCGCTGGAGCAGCAGGTAGCCGATCCCACAGATCAGGGAGACGACGAGGGCGATGATGCCCGGCATCCAGTTGGTCTGCGGCGTCATTGATCCAGCTCCCGGCGCACGGCCTGCAGGTAGGGATCCTCGGCCTCGGGGGCGGGCGTCGAGGAGGCGGCAGGGGAGGGGGTAGTGGCGGGCTCAGGGCCTCGCTTCACTTGCCGCGAGATGATGAAGAAGCCGCCCGCGATGAGCGCGAGCGGGCCCAGCCACACGATCCAGTTGAAGCCATGCTTCGGGGGCTCGAGCAGCACCCACTCCCCGTAGCGCTCCACGAAGTACTCGACGATCTCCTCGTCGGTCTTCCCCTCGGCGACGAGCTCGCGCACGGTGTCGAGCTGGGCGCGGGCCATGGAGGCCGGGCTGTCGGCGATGGAGACGCCCTGGCACACGGCACAGCGCAGGGCCTTGCCGAGCTTCTGGACGCGGGCTTCCTTGACCGGGTCGGTGAGCGGATCGCTCCCACCCTTCTGGGGAGCGTACTGGCCGGTCACGAGTCCGGCGGCGAGGGCAAGAGAGAGGAGGACGGAAGTCATTCAGGGCACCCCGGGCGCGGTCTACCTAGCGCCATGGCGCAGTGTTGCACAGCGAAACCTGTACCGGGGCGCCCATCTTCCCGGCCGGCCCCTGGCTGCATGGCCGCTCAGCCGCGCTGGTCCTCGTCCTCGGGAGGCAGGTTGCCCTCCGGGGGAAAGTCATCCTCCGTCGGCCGGTCCATGTCCTCGGGGAAGCCCTCGTCCGGAGGAGGCCCATCGGCATAGGCCTCGGCGGGCAGCAGGTCATCGCGGCCGATCGCCTGCATGGCCGCGACGAGGCCCACGGGGAGCAGCCCTGCCAGGAACATGATGGGCCCCACCTTCATGCTCATGTTCACCAGCACCCAGGCCAGGGCAATCACAGTGACTCCGGCGGGCACGAAGCGCAGCCAGATGGGGCGGTCCACCTCGGGCTTGAGCATCAGCAGCACCAGGATCGCCAGCAGCCCCAGCTCCACCGTGGTGCCGAAGGGGATCTGCATCCCCGACAGCTTGAGCCCGCCCGTGCCGCCGTATACCGAGTCCATGGCCGGGCGCACGTCGCCGGCGCGCACCCGCTCCGCGGCGGTGCGGTAGGCCGTCTGGGCGACCTCGCCCTCGATCGTCCACGTGAAGAAGAGCGCCGCCAACAGGCAGATGGCGACGCCCGCGAGCGCCAGCACCCGCTGCCCCCGGATCAGCGAGCGAGGCTCGAAGAGGGGGACCACGCCGCTGGGGCTCGAGAACACCTTGTACCACTGGTCCAGCATCACCAGCAGGGTGCCTCCGATCCACAGCAGCGGCTGGACGCTGAACTCCAGCATCGGCAGCGACAGGGCCACGGCCAGCGCCCCGTACGCGGCCACCATGAAGGGGGGATAGAACGACTCCGGCACCCAGTCGACCAGCGGGTTGGGCTCGCCCGAGAGGCGGTACTCGCGCGCCACCACGGGCAGCACGCCCAGCACCATCACGAAGGTCCAGAAGGGGCCGGGCCCGGCCAGGAAGGGGAGGATGGAGAGCGCCAGCGCGATGAGGTGCAGGAGCGCTCCCAGCACGGTGGGGGAGTGCGCGGGCACGTGCTCCAGCCACTTGGGGCCGGTATAGGCGGGCCGGGCCGCACGGGCCTTGGCGACAGCGCCTCCCTGGCCCTCCACCTCCACCAGCGGAGGCGGCTTGAACTCGGGCATCTTCGCCCCGCACTGCTCGCAGTAGCGCAGCCGGGGCTCCGCCGCGACCTCGCCACACTCCGTGCACCGGTGCTCCATGGCTCGCTTTCCTCCGCGCCGTGCCACCTCCAGGGCACGGGCGTGAAGCTCAAGGGTTCAGGGCCGGGCCGTCGTCGCGGTGCTCGCCGCGTGCGCGGTCAGCTCCTTGATGCGGTCGGTCAGCGACTGGGGATCGATGGGCCCCACGTGCTTGCCCAGGATGATGCCGTCCGCGCTAATGAAGTACGTCTCCGGCACGCCGGACACGCCGTAGTCCACGGAGACCCGTGAGCGCGGATCGATCAGCTGGGGGAAGCTGGCCCCCATCTCCTGCAGGACGCCCTGGGCGTTCTCCTCGGTGTCCTCGAAGACGATGCCGAGGAACTGCGCCTGCGAGCCGAACTGCCGGGCGCCCCAATCGAGGACGGGGTGCTCCTGCCGGCACGGCCCGCACCACGAGGCCCAGAAGTTGATGACCACCGGGCGGCCGCGGAACTGCTCGAGGCTCACCGGCTTTCCGCTGTCCAGCGCGCGCAGGGTGAAGGCTGGCGCCGGCTTGCCGGAGAGCAGGAAGGGCACCGCGTGCGGATCGCGCCCGAAGCCCGCCTTGAGCACGAGCACCAGCGCCCCACACACGACGATGGCGCCCAGGGTGATGGCCCAGCCCTTCTTCATGCGGCACCCCTGTTCATGTCACTGCCGGCCACCGGCGGCGCGGCGCCCGTGGACGTTGCGCCCGAGGCCACCGCCACGCGCTTGCGCGAAGGCCACAGCGAGATCAGCGTGCCCAGCACCAGGATGGGGATGCTGTACCAGATCCACCCCACCAGCGGGAAAACCCACACGTTGAGGCTGGCCGTGCCTCCTTGAGAGGAGAAGGCCATCAGCGACATGTAGAGATCCTCCTTCGGCGACTCGCGCACCGCGGGGGTGCCGACGGGATCCGTGCTGCGCTCGTAGTAGTTGAGCCGGGGCTGGTACTCCTCCACCTTGCCGCTGGGGGTCGTCACCTCCACGCGCGCCGCCATATAGGTGCGGTGGGGCTCCTTTCCCTCCTTGATGCCCAGGTACTTGAGCGTGTAGCCGTTCAGCGTCAGCGTGTCGCCCTGGCGCAGCGTGCCGGAGGTGTGCGTCACGTACGCGGAGGACGCCGCCACCGAGACGATGATGAGGACGATGCCCAGGTGCACCACGTAGCCGCCGAAGCGCCGGCGGGCCTTGGAGGCGCTCTGGACCACGGCGGTGACGAGCCCCTCCTTGCGATCGCTCATGCGCACGCGCACCGGAGCGAACAGCTCGCGCAGGGTGATGACGGTGACGAAGCCGGCCAGCCCGAAGGTGAGCAGCGGGTAGACGCCGCGCAGCCCGGCCAGGTAGCACACCAGCGCCACCACCGCGCCCACGGAGGCGGGGATGATGAACTGCCGCCGCATGGCGTCCTTGTCCGGGGTGCCCCACGGGAGCATGGGGCCCACGCCCATGAGGAAGAGCACCGCGATGCCGCCGGGCACCGCCATCTTGTTGAAGTACGGCTCGCCCACGCTCACGCGCACGCCGCGCACCGCCTCGGAGATGAGCGGGTAGAGCGTGCCCAGGAGCACCGTGAAGGTGATGGCCACGAAGACCAGGTTGTTCACCAGGATGCTCGTCTCACGCGACACCATGGAGGAGATCCGGCCCTGGGACACCAGCAGGTGTCCGCGCGTGGCCAGCAGCGCGATGGAGAGCACCAGCAGCAGGGCGATGAACACCAGGAAGGTGGGCCCGATGTCCGACTGGGTGAAGGAGTGGACCGAGTTGAAGATGCCCGAGCGCGTCATGAACGTGCCGAGGATCGTCAGGATGAAGCTGGCCAGGGCCAGGCTCATGGTCCACAGCTTCAGCATCTGCTTGCGCTCCTGGACCATGGTGGAGTGCATGAAGGCGGTGGCCGTCAGCCACGGCAGGAACGAGGCGTTCTCCACCGGATCCCACGCCCAGTAGCCGCCCCAGCCCAGCACCGCGTACGCCCACCACGAGCCCAGGATGATGCCGATGGACAGGAACAGCCACGGGATGAGGATCCACCGCCGCAGGGGTGCCATCCACGCGTCGCCAATCTCCCCGCGCAGGAGCCCCGCCACCGCGATGCCGAAGGGCACCGTCATGCCCACGTAGCCCATGTAGAGCATGGGCGGGTGGACCACCATGAGGATGTGGTTCTGCAAGAGCGGGTTGGGCCCCGGCCCGTCCAGCGGCACCTGCGCCAGGGTGTGCCAGGGGTTGGCCGGGCCGGCGATCAGGAAGGCGAAGAAGACGCCCACGCCCAGCATGGTGCCCAGCGCCAGGGACATGTAGCGCCGGTGCTCGTTGCGGTGCACCAGCGCGAAGGCCAGCAGGTAGGTGCCCATGATGAGGCCCCAGAAGAGGATGGACCCCTCCAGCGCGCTCCACAGGGCGACGATCTTGAACGTCAGCGGCGTGGCGCGGCTGCCCACCTGCGCCACGTACTTGATGCTGAAGTCGTCCGTGACGAGCGCGTACACCATCGTCAGGTTGGAGCCCGCCATGCAGGCGAAGAAGCCCCACACCGCGCGCCGCACCCACTGCGAGCCCGCCTCGCTCTGGCGCAGGCCGCTCGTCAGCCCCACCACGGCTCCGAAGGCGGCGCAGACCAGCGCCCCCAGCACGAGCCCATATCCAATCGTTGCGTTCACTTCGCCCCCGTCGTGTTCGCCGCGGTGGTGGAGCCCTCGACGGTCTCCTGCCACTTGCGCGGCTCCTCGCCCGGCTTGGGAGCGCGGTACTCGTTGGAGTGGTTCACCATCAGCCGGTTGGAGCTGAACACCTGGGACTTGTCGTAGGTGCCCTCCACCACCACGCCGATGCCCTCACGGAACATCTGCGGCGGCACCTCGGTGGAGCGCACCGTCACGGCCACGGCCTCGGGCTTGTGGTCGTTGGCCACCTGGAAGTGCAGGGTGGTGTGCTCGGCGTTCCACTGGATGGAGCCGGGCTTCACCACGCCGCCCAGGCGGATGGTGGGGCCGTAGGCCTTCTCGCCCTGGCTCACCATCTCCGCGGGGCTCCAGTAGTAGACGAGGTTCTCGCCGATGTTGCCGAAGGCCACGAAGGCCAGTCCGGCGCCAGCCACCAGCAGGGCTCCCACGGCGATGAGTCGGTTACGGATAACGGGGGTCATGGCTCACTCCTTGGGTCCAACAGGCGAGTTCTTCGGCCGACGCAGCCACAGCGATAACGCATAGAGGGTCAGGGCGCCCCAGGTAATCCCGTAGCTGGCCCAGACATAGCCCCAGCCGCCCTGGATGCGGCCACTTCCCACTTCACCAGCGGCCACCTGGGCCAGCAGCATCAGCGAGCTCATCACATCACCCCCGCGGTGCGGTTGGCCTGGGCATCCGTGGGCAGCGCCTCGGGGAGGGCCACCTCCGCCTTCCGCTCACTCATGGCGATCCGGTAGCGGTGGATGATGAAGAGGGCCGCCAGGGCCAGGAAGGCATAGGAGCTGAGGCGCAGCGGCAGCTGGAAGGCCACATCCGTCGTCTTGGGCGAGGACTGCACCTGGTGCAGGCTGCGCCACCACTTCACCGAGAACCAGATGATGGGCAGGTCCACCGCGGCGATGATGCCCACCACGGAGCTCCACGTCGCGCGCTTCTCCGGATCCTCCACGAAGCGGCGCAGCGCCAGGTAGCCCATGTAGGCCACCAGCATGATGGCGGCCGTGGTGAGCCGGGGATCCCACGTCCAGTACACGCCCCAGGTGGGCTTGCCCCAGATGGAGCCCAGCAGCACGCCCACCGCGCCGAACAGCAGCCCCACCTCGGCGGAGGCCTCCGCCAGCGAGTCCGTCTTCCAGCTCGGGTTGAAGAGGTAGGCCACCGAGCAGCCGAAGTTGATCACCAGCGCCACCAGGGCGGACCAGACGGCCGGGACGTGGGCGTACATGATGCGCTGCACGTCCCCCATCTCCCGATCCGGCGGGGCGACGAACAGGCCCACTCCGTGCCCGATGCCCAGCGTGATCAAGGCGTAGACCGGCAGCGTCAGGTGGGCGTACTTGCGGCCCACCGTGAGCAACAGGATCAGGATGACACCGGGCAGAACAGCCGTGGTTAGGATGAACATCGTCAGTCCTCGATGACCCGCGGAAACAGCACGAACCCCAAGCCCCAATAGATCAGGTTGAACCCGCCCAGCAGACCGAACCAAGAGCCGAGCTGATCCATCGGATCACCCTGGAGCACGAGCGCCATGGCCTTGGTCGCGGCCAGCAGGGCCGGAACAATCAGCGGGAACAATAGCAGAGGTAGGAGCACGTCCCTCGCGCGGGCGTTGTTCGCGATGGCTGCATACACGCACCCCGGGGCGGCAAGCGCCATGCACCCGAGCACCAGCGTGGTCAAAAGGTCACCTACCCCAAGGACCACCTTCACCCCGTACAGGGCCACCATCACCGGGATGAGCAGGCCGCCCAGCAGGACGAGCAGCAGGGTATTGCCTACTGCCTTGGACAGGAAGATGGCGCGCGCGTCCGCCGGGGCCAGCCGCAGGCCATCCATGCAGGCGTTCTCGTACTCCACCCGGAAGGATTCCCCTAAGGACAGGGTGCTGGCGAAGAGGATGGCCAGCCAGAGGTAGCCTCCCGCGTTGCGCTCGAGCAGCTTGGTGTCCGGCCCCAGCGCGAAGGAGAAGAGCAGCAGCGTGGAGAGCGCGAAGAAGACCAGGGCGTTGAGGCGGGCCCGGGTGCGCCACTCGATGAGCAGGTCCTTGCCCAGCAAGACCCCGGCGGCCCTCAGCATGCCAATGGGACGGGGGCGGCTCATGCTGGCACCGCCCGGCCTTCCTGCAGGTGAAGGCGTTCCTCGCACAGAGTCAGACCTTGTTCGATGAGGTGGGTGGCGAGGATGACGGTGACGCCCGAAGCCTTCAGCTCGCCGATGATGACCTCCATGGCCTGGATGCCCGCAGGGTCCAACTCCCCGAAGGGCTCGTCGAGCAGCGCCATGGTGGGCTTCTTCATCAGCAGCCGCGCGATGGCCAGGCGCTTGCGCATGCCCGCGCTGAACTGGCGCACGGGGCTGTCGGTGCGCCGCGTCAGGCCCACCCGCGTCAGCAGCTCGCTGGCGACATCCCCCGGCGAGGGCAGCCCGAGCAGGCGGGCGAGCACCATGAGGTTCTGCACCGCCGAGAGATCCTCATAGAGGAAGCTGGCGTGGGAGAGGAGCGCGACCTCCTGACGCACCGCGTCCTGGTCGGTGACGGTGTTGCGGCCGAGCACCTCGACGCGGCCGGCGGTGGGAGAGAGCGCGGTGGCCACCAGGCGCAGCAGCGTCGTCTTCCCTGAGCCGTTGTGGCCGGTGAGGAGCAGGGAGCGGCCGGAGGGCAGCGAGTAGGTGAGCCGCGCCAGGGCCCAGTGACGCCCGTACCGCTTGCTCACGTCATGCAGGGCGATCGCCGGGGGGAGGGCGTTGGCGGGGGCTTCCATCAAGGGAGAGTTCGTACCCGGAAATCGCGTCTTTCTCCAGCGAAAGCCTGTGAATCCCTCGATGGGTGGCCCATGGCCGCCTCCTCTAGAAGCGTCCTCCCATCATGAGGCCTACTCCTCCTCGGCCCATGACGGTGGGGCCGAGCGACACCTCTGGCGCCGGGGTGGAGGGGCCGTCGAAGTCGCGGGTGATGTAGGCGGTGAGGGCCAGCCCGGAGAGCGAGCCCACCGCCGCGGCGATGGCGATGGGCTCTCCGTCTTCCGCGCCGAGCAGGGCGACGGTGGCCGCGCCCAGCAGGCCTCCGAGGATGCCGCCCGAGTCGATCAGGAGCATCCGGCCTCGGGACACGGGGAAGGACTTGGAGAGGAGCGCGAAGGAGGTGATGCCCAGGCCGGTGACCACCGACTCGATGGCGAAGAAGGCGCTCGCCTCTCCATCTCCGACCGCGGCGAGGATCAACGCGGTCACCACGCCGCTCCACAGTCCGCCCGAGTTGGCCAGGGAGACCTGGCCCGCGGTGGGGTTGGCGAGCAGGGCCACGGCGATCCCGACGCCCGTCAGGCTCGCCATGCTGCCGATGACGGTCGCGAGCGCGTCCTCGTTGTCGATGTCGAAGACCTCGATGGCCGCGACGCCGTACCAGACGCCCCAGGTCGTCCCGGAGTTGATCGCCGCGGACTGGCCCGACGTCACCCCGGTCTCTTCGGTCGCGTACCACGAGACCGCGGCGCCCACGCCCGCTCCGAGGAGCGAAGCCGCCAGGTAGCCGCGGCCTTCACAGTCGATGATGCCGCACATCAGGGCGCCTTGCGTCGCGCCATGCAGGGTCTGCCAGACCACGAGGCTGCCGCGCGCGAAGCCCGTGGGCTTCTCGGGGCTGAGGAGGAGCGTGGCCTCCGCCAGCCGGGCTCCGGGGCCCAGCCGGGTGCGCGCGAGCCGGGCGAACTCACCGGCATACGGATGGGTGGGGCAGGCGGCCAGGACGCGCTCGAAGGCCTCCAGGGCGGCCTTGTCGTCTCCCTCCACCAGCGCGTCGAAGCCTCGGAGGTAGTCGGACTCGGTGGAGGCGCAGGCATCCGAGGAGGACGGCAGCGGAGGGGTGGTCAGCGGCGCGTCCGCGGCCGAGGGAGCAGGGGCAGGCTGTGCGGTGGCGACCGTGGCCAGCAGGATCACCAGGACGGCGTGTGCGAGTGGCATACACAGCCCATTGTGCACTGCTCTGCTTCCGGGAGCGCGTGGTTGTTTTCTAGCGATCTGGAAAGTTTTGCTAACGCGGGTGCCAAATGTTCCTGGCCCAGCACGCGGTCGTTCTCCCACACCACGGGATTGTGAGCTGCTGGCCGGTTTGAGCCCTGGCATCACTCCTGCAACCTTGCGGGGTAAGGGTTGCACTGCGCATTGGGGGAGGCCATGGGCGCGGGAGGGTTGGTGCGAAGAGCGGTGAAGGTAGCGGCCGCCGGGGTGCTTCACTACAGCGGACTGAGAAAGGCCATGGCGGTGTACCGCCGGAGCCAGTCCGGTGGGCGTCGCCTCTTGATCGTCAGCTACCACAGGGTTGTGGAGGATCTGACAGGCGAGCTGCAGCGGTCCATTCCAGGACTGCTCATCTCCCAAGAGACGTTCCGGCGGCACCTGGAGGAGGCCGCGTCGGCGGGCTACGAGTTCGCCACCATGGGTGAAGCAGTGGAGGTGATGGCGGGGCGCAAGGTGGCGAAGCGGGATCTGTGCGTCGTCACCTTCGATGACGGGTACCGGGACGTGTACCGGTATGCCTACCCGCTGCTCAAACGGATGGGGGTGCCGGCCATCGTCTATCTGCCGACGGACTTCATCGGCACGAAGCGGCGGTTCAACCACGACCGGCTCTACCACCTCATGAACGTGGCGAAGCAGCGGCGGCTGCGGCCGTATTTCACGACGCTGCCGGAGCCGGCGCTGAAGCTGGTGGGGCCCATCCTGTCCGGGAACAGGCCGCTCTCGGAGGCGCTGGATGGGTTCATCGGCGAGTACTCCGCGGACGTGTTGCAGGAGGTCATCCAGGCGCTGGAGCAGGAGCTGGGAGGGGGCGAGGACCTGCTGCCCGAGCAGGGCGACATCATGGACTGGGACGAGGTGCGGCGCATGGCGCGGGAGGGCATCGAGTTCGGCGCGCACACGCTGGGTCACACCGTGCTGACGATGGAGTCCCCCGAGCGGATGGAGCGGGAGATCGTCGAGTCCAAGCGCGCCATCGAGCGCGAGGTGGCCATCCCGGTGCGGGACTTCGCGTACTGTAACGGCTGGTACTCGGAGGAGGTCATCCGCCTGCTGGAGGCGCACGGGTTCCGCTCGGGGGTGACCACCGAGGATCTGCCCAACCGGGTGGGAGCGGATCCGTTCACCCTCAAGCGCAAGGTGCTGTGGGAGAACTTCAGCATCGGGATGTTGGGGGACTACTCGACGGCGCTCACCGGCTGCCAGCTCGATGACTGCTTCGGGATGCTGGGGATGAGCCGCCCCGTGGAGGGACGGCGGCCCCACTTATCCGCCGCGCAGGCCGCCAACAGCCTGCTCATGGGGAGCCAGCTCCCCGTGGAGGACACGACGTGAGCGCCTCCTCGGCGCCAGCCTCGCCCGGGTCCTTCCTGGGCAAGGCGGGTCCCCTGGTGTTGGCCCGGCTCTTCACGGCCGGGCTGACGCTGTCCATCCCGCTCGTCCTCGCGCGGGTGCTGAGCCTGGAAGAGTACGGGACGTACTACCAGCTCTTCCTGATCTCCACGACGCTCTACTACGTGCTGCCCTTCGGCGTGGTGCAGAGCCTCTACTACTTCCTGCCGCGCGCGGAGCAGAAGCGGCCGTACCTGGGGCAGACGCTGCTCTTCATGTCCGCGGCGGGGGTGGTGGCGGCGGCGCTGGTGGTGGCGTTGCTCGAGCCGGTGGCGGGGCTGTTCTCCAACCCCGCGCTCCTGGAGTACCGCTGGCCGCTGGCGATCTACACCGCGCTGCTGTTGGGCTCCTTCCCGCTGGAGGTGGCCCTCACCAGCCAGGGGCGGACCCGGGAGGCGGCGGTGGCGTACCTGGCCTCCGACAGCGTGCGCGCGGCGGCCATGGTGCTGCCGTGCCTGCTCGGGGCCTCGCTGCACGGGATGATGGTGGCGGTGGCGGGGTATGCCGGCCTGCGCTACCTGGCCACTTGGGTCGTCGCGCTCCGAGGGACGGCCGGGCCGCTGGTGAGCGGGAAGCTGCTGCGCGAGCAGCTGGTGTACGCGGCGCCGTTCGGGGCGGCCATGGCGCTGTCCATCCCGCAGCAGAACGCGCACTTCTACGTGGTGGCGAGCGCGGTGGCCCCGGCGCTGTACGCGCTGTACCGGGTGGGTTGCTTCCAGCTGCCGGTGGTGGAGCTGCTCTACACGCCCACGAGCGAGGTGCTGATGGTGCGCCTGGGCGAGCTGGAGAAGGCCGGGAGGCTGGAGGAGGGCGTGGAGGCCTTCCGGGAGGCCTCGGGGAAGCTGGCCTTCGTGTTCCTGCCGTTCGCCGCGTTTCTCTTCGCCGCGGCGCCCGAGTTCGTCTCCGCGCTCTTCGGTGCGAAGTTCCTGCCCGCGGTGCCCATCTTCCGGGTGAGCGTGCTGGGAGTGGCGCTGGCCATCCTGCCCATGGACGGTGTGCTGCGCGCACGGGGCTACACGCGTGCCATCTTCCTCTCGTATCTCCTCAAGGCGGTGGTGACGGTGCCGCTCGTCTGGTGGGGCGTGCGCTATTTCGGGATGAAGGGCGGCATCGTCTCGTGGGCGGTGGCGGAGCTGGTGGGGAAGGCCACGCTGCTGGTGCGGGTGCCCGCGGCGCTGTCCACGCCGGAGCGGCCGCTGCGCATCCGGGATGTCATCCCCTGGGTGGAGCTGAGCAAGGCGGCCCTGGCGGCCTGCGCGGCGGCAGCCGGTGTCTTCGCGCTGCGCGCGGGCTTGATGGGCGCGTGGGTGGGGTTGCCCGAGGGGTTCATCTGGCGTGCGCTCCCGCTGGCCGTGGCCGGGCTGCTGTTCGCCATCGGATACGTGGCGGTGCTGTACGCCACGGGCATCCGGCCGCTGCGCGTGCTGGCGGGTCTGCGAGCCCGGGGGTCGGGCTGAACGGTGGATAGTGGATACCTGGGGAGGACTTCCCTCCTCAGGGGGGGCTCCCTAGCTTCGGGGCCACGGGTTGGGGATGGGGAGAGTGTGATGGGGTTGGACGGGATGTCGTGGTACCGGCTCGCGCGCAGGCTGCACCTGCGCGGGGTTCCTCTGCTGCCGGAGGTGCTGCGCAAGGTCATCTACTACCTGCACAGCTCGCATATTCCTTATGAGGCCGAGATCGGTGAGGGCTCCGAGCTGGGGTACGGCGGCATCGGGGTCGTCATCCACAGAGACGCGAAGCTGGGGCGCTACTGCCTCATCTCTCAGCAGGTGACTGTCAGCGGGCGGTCGGGCATCGAGGGCGTGCCGGTGATCGGGGACTACGTGCGCATTGGCGCGGGCGCGAAGATCCTCGGCGACATCCGCATCGGGGACTTCGCGGTGATTGGCGCCAATGCGGTGGTCCTCCAGGACGTGCCGGCAGGCGCTGTCGTCGCCGGGGTGCCTGCCCGAGTGATTCGCCACGAGCGGGAGCCGATCGCCTTGTACCAGCGTGAGATGGGGTTGCCGCCCCCGCGGCTCAGCGAGGTGCTCTCCACCCAGGCGGCCCTCACGGAGACCACGCTTCAGTAGCGGGAGGATTCTTCTTCATGCGCGTGCTTCTCATCGGTGACTACCCACCTCCGCATGGCGGGGTGGCGATTCACGTTCAACAACTGCATCGATTTCTTCGCGAGCGTGGCGTCGAGGCGAAGGTGCTGGACATTGGAAAGGGCGGCCGGCCGGTTCCGGACGTCATCCCAGCCCGCACTCCCGCCAGTTTCGGCCTGCGGCTCGCGGGATTCTTGAGCGCTGGGTGGACGATGCATGTCCACACCAGCGGTGACAACCCGAAGGCCTGGGTGCTGGCCGCGCTGGCTGGCGTCCCGGGCCCTCGGGCGCCTCGGCTCATCACCCTGCACTCGGGGCTGCTGCCGGAGTTCCTGGCGGGCTCCCCGGCTCGGAGAGTCATGGCCCGCGCCGCGCTCGCTGGGTACTCGCGCGTGGTGGCGGTGTCCGAGGCGGTGAAGGAGGCGCTCGTCGGCTGTGGGGTACCTGGGGAGAAGATCCTCGTCCAGCCCGCCTTCTGCGCCTCGCAGGTGCGGCCCGGGCCGATCACGCCGGCGGTGGAGCGGGCGAGGGCCCGGCGCTCGCCGCTGCTGGCGATGGCGCACCACCCGTCGCCTGTCTATGGGCGGATGCCGATGTTCCGCGCGCTCCGGATGCTGGCGAACGAGCTGCCCGGCGTGGGGCTCGCGGTGTTCGGGCCCGGGACGCGGACTCCGGAGTTCGCGCGTGACGCCCGTGAGGCCCGCGTGGCGCCGCTCCTGGAGGACCTGGGTGAGCTGGATCATGAGGAAGCGCTCGGCCTGCTGTCGCGGTGCGACGTGTTCATCCGGCCCACGACGCATGACGGAGACGCTCTCTCCGTCCGCGAGGCGCTGACGCTCGGGGTGCCCTGCGTGGCCAGCGACGTGTGCGCCCGGCCCGAGGGCACCTACTTGTTCCGGGGCGGCTACCCACCGGATTTAGCGCTGAGGATCCGGCAGGCGCTCGCAGAGGGGCCCGCGCAGGTGGCCCAGCCGGACGTCGGGCCCGTGCTGCTCCGGCTGTACGAGGAGCTGTCGGCGCCGAGGCTCGAGCACTGGATTTCCACACAGGAGACACGACATGCGGCGCAGTGAAGACATGGATCTGACACGCCGGGCCCTGCGAGGACGGGACCTGGTGGTGTTCTCCAACGACTGGGATGGGGATCCGTTGTCCAAGGTCCACATCATGCGGATCCTCTCGAGGGACAACCGCGTGCTGTGGGTGAACAGCATCGGCAACCGGGCGCCCAAGGCCAACGCGCACGATCTGCAGCGCATCTGGAGGAAGCTGTCCTCCTTCACCGAGGGCATCCGCGAGGTGGAGCCGAACCTCTTCGTGCTGGCGCCGCTGGCCATCCCGTTCTACGGCTCGGAGGCGGTGCGGGCGACGAACCGGGAGCTGCTGCGGCTCCAGGTGAAGCGGGCCATGCGGAAGCTGAACTTCCAGCGGCCCATCTCCTGGTCCTTCCTGCCGGCCTCGGCGCCGGTGTCGGGCACGCTGGGCGAGGAGTTCGTCGTCTACCACTGCGTGGACGAGTTCTCCGCGTTCAGCGACACCAACGGGCGCCACATCGCGGAGCTGGAGGAGCGGCTGCTGCGCAGGGCGGATCTGGTGTTCACCTCCGCCGAGCGCCTGCGGGAGAACAAGGCGAAGGTGAACCCGAACACGGTGCTGGTGCGGCACGGGGTGGACTACCAGCACTTCGTGAAGGCGTGTGATCCGGCCACGGAGATCCCGGAGGACATCGCGAAGCTGCCTGGGCCCATCATCGGCTTCTTCGGGCTGATGGCGGACTGGGTGGACCAGGAGGCGATCATCGCCACGGCCAAGGCGCACCCCGAGGGCTCGGTGGTGGTGATTGGCAAGGTGGCGCCAGACTGCGACGTGTCGGCGATGAAGGCCGTTCCGAACCTCCACCTGCTGGGGCGCAAGCCGTACACGAGCCTGCCGGGCTACTGCCGCGCCTTCGACGTGGCGCTGATGCCGTTCAAGGTGAACGAGCTGACGCTGAACGCCAACCCGCTGAAGGTCCGCGAGTACCTGGCGGCGGGGCTCCCGGTGGTGTCCACGGACATCCCCGAGGTGCGCAAGGTGGGGCTGTGCAAGCTGGCCACCTCCACGGAGGACTTCGTGCGCAAGGTGGACGAGTGCCTCGCCGAGGGCGGTGGGCCGACCCTCGAGCGCGCCGAGCGCATCTTCCACGAGAGCTGGGATGCGCGGGTCGAGGAGATCCGCACTCACGTGGGCGAGGCCCTGCTCAAGGCAGGCCGGAGCCTGTAGCCCCTGAGGCAGAGGGAGCCTCAGGCGGTGGACGAGGAAGCGCGGCCCGTGACGATGGCCTCGAGCCGCGCGTAGCGGACCGCGATGCGGGCGTAGTCCCTGGGGGAGAGGGCGCGCTGGTCCAGGGCCCGCGCCAGCTCCGCTCGGGCCTCCAGGTAGTGCGCCGGGGGGATGCCACAGCGCTGCTCCAGCATCCGGGCGGTCTCCTCCTCGGAGAGCGTGAGGGGGATGCCCAGCCGCTCGTGCATGAGCTGGCGCAGGTGTTTTGCCAGCTCGGGGAGCAGCTCGCGCTCCACCTTGGCCCGACGCGTGAGCCAGCCCATCGACTGCACATACTCCAGCGTGGAGCGGTGCCGCTCCGGCAGTTGCGGCCTGGGCGCTCCGAAGCGCGTGCCGCGCGCGAACACGTACAGGGCCCCCACGGCCAGGCACTGGAGCGCGAACACCCAGAGGCCGCGAGACAGGGGTGGGGGTGGTGCCTCCAGGTGATGGAACTCGTCGAAGACGAGGGGGCCTCGGGCCGCCAGAGTGTCCCAGAAGCGCAGGTTGTCGAGCAGCTCGATCCGCCGGTTCTCCGCGAGGTCGGGCCCCGCAGCCACGTACACCTCGCCCTGGCCCAGCCCGAGCCGCCACAGCGCCACGGAGTCCTCCTGACCTGCGACGGGCACGGCCTCCATCCTGTCCAGGCGGATCCCCCGGTCCCGAGACACCCGGAAGCCGCTCGAGCCGCGCGCGGCCCCGGCGGGGAGCCAGACGTCCACGGTGGTTCCCCCAAGGTCCTGGTCGCCCTGGGGGAGCCCCCGCGAGCTCGCGCCCAGCCAGGAGCCCTGTTCCAGCTCCAGCCACTGCTCCAGCGCGGGCTGGCCCTTTCCCTTGTCCCGTGAGGCGAGGAAGACGAGCGTCCCGCCGGCGCGCACGAAGCGCTCCAGCGCCTCCACCTCCGCCGAGGAGACGGAGCGGCCCTGAGGCGCGGCGATGACGACGGTTCGGATGCCGGAGGGGAGGGCTTCGAGGGAGTCCCGGTGCGCCTCCACCGCGGCACCGCCCTCGCGCAGATAAAGGTAGAGCGCGCGCAGTCCAAGCGAGCCCGGGTTGTCCACGGAAGGCAGCGTGGACTCGGGAGCGGCCTGCCGTGTCGCCAGGCCCAGCGCCGCCGCGAGGGTGACGAGGATCCCGAAGAAGAGGAAGGTGCGCAGGTTCTTCATGCCACCCCTCCAGGAGGGGGGACTTGCAGGCGCTCGACGTCGGCCACGAAGCTCGCGGCCTCTTCGGGTGGCACGGGCGACAGCGAATAGAAGGTGCGGTCGTACCAGTGCACCAGCCGCTCCACCTCCTGGACGAGGGGAGGTGGGGCGCCGCGGCTCGGCAGCTCGGCGGCGAGCTCCCGGTTCGTCTTCACGCGATCGGGCCGGGCCAGCTGCCGCTCCTCGAGCGTGGAGAGCAGGGCCAGCAGGCCCTGACGGATGGCTTCACGCGGGGTGGCGGCGAGCGCCTCGTGGGCGCGCTGCAGGTGCTCGCGGGGGGAGTCGAGCTCGAGCGGGGCCGCGGCTCCGGCGTCCGGGTGAGTCTTCGCCGCGGAGGGGCGGCGCCAGCGCCGGAAGCGCAACACCCCCCAGAGCACCACCGCCAGTCCCAGCCCCAGGATCACCGCACGGGTGGCGATGGCGAAGCTCTGGGCGCCTTTGGTTTGGAAGAAGCCGCTGAGCCAGGCGTCGGCCTGACGGAGGAGGCGCTGGAGGAGATCGCTGTTGCGCTTGCGGGCCTGGGAGAACTCGGGCCGATCGAGGATGGCCCGGAGCCGCTCCGGCGTGCTCACGGGCAGGGGATCCTGGGAGCGTGCCGAGGACTCCTCGAAGGCACAGGCCTCACGCAGCCGGGCCGCCACGTCCTGGGCGAGCTGCTCGGGGGAGACGTCACCGTGGGGGCGCAGCGGGAGACCCCCGGCGCGCGACTCGATGCCTGCCACGATGCTGGAGAGCTCCGCGGGGCGGCTCTTCGCGGTCTCCTCGAGGAGGCGGACGTCCGCCTCCAGGTCCGCGCACGGCACCGAGGCGAGCAGCAAGGGGAGGGCGAGGGTCAGCACGCGGCGCTCAAGAGAGGGGAGCCGCTCATGGAGCGGGGCTGCGGTGGGCGAGCCGGCGCTCGAGGTCCAGCCCTTCCCGGCGCATCCGCAGGTCCAGGTAGAACATCGCGGAGAAGACCAGGGCCAGGGGAAGGAAGATGGACTGTCCCAGGACCTCGAAGAGCTCCACGGGCACGAGGAGGGCCTGGGGGATGGGGTGGGTGGCCGCGGCCGAAGGGTCGGTCAGCTGGCCGTAGGCGCCGTGGACGATCAACCCCGGGAGGCTGAAGATGAGCGTGACGGCGATGATGATGCCGCCCACGGCTGTCAGGAGGATCATCGCCCGGACCTTGACGCGGCCCATGAAGCCGGGCGCCACCCGGCCGGAGAGGAGTGCTCCCGAGCGCCGGAAGGAACCGAGGGCGGACAGATCCTCCATGGCAAACACCGGCCCGAGGACGGAGAAGCGCAGGAAGTACCAGAGGAACGCGGCCAGGGCGCCGAGGCTCATCAAGATCACCCCGCCGATGCCGAGGACCAGGCCCACGAGCGGGCCGCTCGAGCCGGCCAAGGCGCTTGCCAGGACCGCTGCGAGCACACTCAGAATGACCCCCGGGAGCATCAGCAGCAGGCCAACGCCGAGCCCCCAGAGCAGGGACAGGAGGTAGGCCCCGGTCAGGGCACCCAGCCGGCGCAGGCCGCGGCGCAGCCCATCGGCTGGACGGGCGCTCTCGCCCAGCTGGATCGGCACCACATAGCGGGCAACGACCAGGGTGGAGAGCCAGTAGCTCCAGGTGAGCACCAGGATCAGGAGCGTCACGGCCAGCGTGGCGATGAGCACCTCGCTCGTGACGCCGAGGGGATCTTCCTCGATTCGGGACTGGAGCTGCTGGGGATCCCGGAAGAGCATGCTGGTGCGCTCGAGGGTGAGCGCGAAGCTCTTCTTGAAGATGTAGTCGAGCAGCTGGAAGCCGAGGCCCAGGGCGAAGAGCGGCACGAGGTGGGCACGCCAGAAGATGGCGCAGCGGTCGATGAGCTCGCCGAGGGAGAGCGGACGCAGATCCTTGATGCCAGCAGGAGAACTCACGGGGGAGGCAGCATACCGCGACTCAAACCCTGGACTGGGAGGAGTGAGTGGACGGGTGCAGCAGGGCTCGCGCCACGGCGGCGGGATCCTCGGCCTCCAGGACGGCGGAGACGACCGCGAAGCCCTGCGCCCCTGGGAGCTGGGAGGCCCGCTCCGGGGTGATGCCACCGAGCGCCAGGGCTGGGCAGGAGAGGGACGCGGCCAGCGTCTGGAAACCCACCGGGCCCAGTGGGGGGCGGGTGTCCCCAGGCTTGGAACCCGGGGCGTACACGGGGCTGACCAGGGCCAGATCCGCGCCTCGGGCGAACCGGGCCTCGTCCGCGTCATGGACGGCGGCGCTCACCCACCGCCCGGCAGGCAGGACCGGGCGGACCTCCTCCACCGTGAGGCCCCTGGCCGGCAGGTGTAGGTGCGCGCCGACGAGGAGCGCCACGTCCAGGCGACCGTTGACGAAGAGCGGGTTGCCGTGGGCCCGGCAGAGCGCCGCGAGCAGCCGCGCTTCTTCCAGGAAGGCGCGTGCGGGGGCCTCCGGGTGGCGGTGCTGGACAGCCACCTCGGGCCCCGCCTCCAGGGCGCGCTCCAGGGCCGCGAGCAGCCGTGCCCGCGGGAGCCGCCAGTCGGTGATGACGATCAGCCGGGGGAGGGCGGGCACTACTCGACGAGCCCCTCGATGGGGCTGGAGGCAGAGGCGTACGCCTTGCGAGGGATGCGGCCAGCGAGGAAGGCGTCGCGGCCCGCCTCCACGGCCTTGCGCATGGCCACGGCCATCCGCACCGGATCCTTCGCGCCGGCGATGGCGGTGTTCATCAGGACAGCGTCCACGCCCAGCTCCATGGCGATGGCGGCGTCCGAGGCCGTCCCCACGCCCGCGTCGACGATGACGGGGATCTTCACGAGCTCGCGGATGAGGCGGATGTTGTGGGGGTTGCGGATCCCGAGCCCCGAGCCAATGGGCGCCGCCAGCGGCATCACCGCTGCGCAGCCCACGTCCGCCAGCTTGCGCGCGGAGATGGGATCGTCGGTGGTGTAGGGCAGGACGGTGAAGCCCTCCTTCACGAGGATGCGTGCGGCCTTCAGCGTCTCCTCGACGTCCGGGTAGAGGGTCTTCTCATCGCCGAGCACCTCGAGCTTGACCCACTTGCTCATGCCCAGCTCCTCGGCGAGCCGGCAGGTGCGCACGGCGTCCTCGGCGGTGTAGCAGAGGGCGGTGTTGGGCAGCAGGCGCATGCGGGAGGTGTCGATCCAGTTCATCATCGACGCCTCGCCCTTGGCGGACAGGTCCAGGCGCCGGACGGCCACGGTGACCATCTCCGCACCCGAGGCCTCATGGCAGCGCTTCATGATGTCGAAGCTGGGGTACTTGCCGGTGCCGATGATGAGCCGCGACTGGAAGGTGACGCCGGCGAGGGTGAAGGGGGTGTCCTGGGTGCTCATGTGTTCTCCTACCCGCCACCGACGAAGGTGACGATCTCCACGCGATCTTGAGGGTTCAGGCGGTGCTCGGGGTGGCGGGCCCGGCGGACCACCTCTGCGTTCACTTCCACCGCGACGCCCGGTCCGCCGCCGACCCGCAGCAGCTCGAGAAGGCCCGCCAGGGTCAGCCCCTCGGGGACTTCACGCGCCTCTCCGTTGATCCATATCGTCACGACCGGCCACTCCTGGACTTGAGGCCGACGCACTACAAGTGCTCCACCGCTCTGTCAACGCACACGGATCTGCTGCTGCGGGGAAGGGGCCCGCTATACTCGCCTGCATGTTGACCGCGACCCGCAGGCTTGCCGCTTCCGTTCTGGCGTTGACGATCGCTCTGCCCGCGGCGGCCGCTGAACCGAAGGCGCCCGCGCCCGCCTCGAAGCCCGCGGCGGCCTCGAAGGAGCAGCCGGCCTCCGCCCCCGCCGAGGCGCTGGATGCTCCCATGCGCGCCCCCGAGCCCTTCATCCGAGGACACCGCTATGCCTACGTCGCGGGCGGCCTCCTGCTGCTCGGGGGGGTAGGGTTCGGCTACTTCTCACGGGGAGAGGCCAAGCGAGCGGAGAGTCTGGAGTCGGCCCGGGAGTCCAGCGCCGCGCTGAACCGGGCCCGCACCGCCGCGGCCACTTCGAACGTGATGTATGGGGTGGCAGGGCTCACGCTCGCCTATGGGCTGTTGCTGGAGATCCTTCCGGAGCCAGCCGCGGACGCGGCGAGCCTCACCTATCACTTCTGAAGAGGGCGCGTGGACGCAAGGCTGAAAGGTGGCTTTCTCTTGCTCGCGGCCGTGCTGGTGGCGGCGGGCTGCATCATCTCCCAGGACGAGCTGGCGGGCCGCGCGTGCGTGTCCGACGCGGAGTGCCCCGAGGCCTATGCCTGTGTAGGGCCCGAGGGGCTGCGCTCCTGCGAGGTCATCTACCCACCGCGCGGGGCCTCCTCGGATGGGGGGATCCCGGATGCGGGCGTAGCGCCCACGTACTGCGCCAACGTCCAGCCCATCCTGGCCGCCTCCTGTGTCTCGAGCTGTCATGGGGCCGTGACCACGGGCAGCGGCCGCACCGACTTCCGGCTGGACTACTACGAGCCGGACGCGGGGCAGCCCAAGGGCGCCAAGGACATGGCTGCCCTTATCAAGATTCAGGCCTTCGATCGCCGGACCATGCCTCCAGGTGGCAGCCCTGCGCCTACCGATGCCGAGCGCGCGGTGCTGGGCCGTTGGGCCACCGCCGGAGCGCCTTTCTGTGATGGGGGCACTCCCTAGCCGTGGGGGTCACCGAGCCAGCCATGAAAAGAGCCGTCGCCAGTCTGTCCATCTCCGCCGCCGTGGCCCTCGTGGGCTGCGTCGTCTCGGTGAGTGACTTTGCCGGAAAGAGCTGTGAGATCGCGGAGGATTGCCCGGATTCGTATGTCTGCGTCGCGGTGCGCCCGGGAGCGGGCCGCACCTGCGAGCTGCTGGGCCTGCCTGACATCGCGGATGCCGGCGGTCCCGCGCCGGGCCCGGTGCCCACCTGGTGCAGGGAAGTTCAGCCCCTGCTGAACACCTATTGCACCTCGAACTGCCACGGGACCGATCACACCCGAAGCGGCCGGACCGACTTCCAGCTCGACATCTACGAGTCCACTGGGAGCGTCAAGGGCGCCATGGAGATGGCCCCCCGCATCGAGGTGCGCGCCGCGAGGTTCAAGGACATGCCTCCGGTGGGCAATCCCCTGCCGACCGAGGAGGAGCGCAAGCTCCTTGGGAGCTGGGCTGCGGGAGGGGCGCCCTTCTGCAATGACGGGGGCGTCTCCACGGATGGCGGGCCCTAACAGCGCCTGGGCCTGCCGGTAGGCGCGAGCAGCTGTCCGAGTGCCCGGCTGGCCGCTCGCTTCCCCTAAGGCGTTCCGCGCCGCTGCCAAGCGCTGTTCAGGTACGGGGCTGACCCCCACTTTCTGCCCAAGCGCCGGGGGCCCTTGCTCCCTGGCCAGGCAACGAAAGGAGAGGTGCATGCGAAAGCTCATGGTGGCGGTGGCGGCAGTGGCGGGGCTGGCTCTCACGGCGGGGTGTAAGCGCAACGAGCCTCAGGAGGAGCGACGCGAGCTGGCGGAGACCCAGCGGGAGGCCCAGAAGGACATCTCCGAGGCCCACAAGGACGCCAACGAGGAGCGGGCCGATATTCAACGCGATGAGCACGAAGAGATCGCGGACGCCCAGCGCGAGGTGTCGGAGCAGGAGCGGGAGGTCCGCGAGGCGGACCAGGAGCGCGCCAAGGAGCTGCGTGACGACAACGTGGGCACCACGGCGGCGGTGAACGAGACCGTCCAGGGCCGCGTGCGGTCCACCATGGGCGACTCGCTCGTGCTCGTGGTCCCCGGCAAGGCCAACTCCGAACTGAAGCTCAAGACGGATGACAACACCCGCGTCACGCAGAACAACCGCGACGTGGAGCTGGACGACTTCAAGGAGGGCACCGAGGTGCGCGCCTCCTATGTGGCGGAGGGCGACGACCTGGTGGCTCGCGACGTGGTCATCATCACCCCCGTGAAGAAGTAAGCCCTTCAGGGTGACGGTTCCAGGGGACGGCTCCCGCTCCGGCGGGAGCCGTTTCCTCTTATGCGGCGCGGGTTTCGCCCGGGTTGCCGTGCGGGTAGGGGCGGGATGTCTGCCCCCTTTGGTAGGGTGTAACCCATGAGGTTGTTCCCGCACACCCTACCTGCGAACACGGTTCGTACTGCCCCAAGTGCGCTTTCTGGTAGGATGGCGGACACCCAACCTATAAGGTTGGATGGCTCTCCCGCCGTCACACGCGCGGCCATTCGCGTGCCTATCCAAGGAGTGCACGAGATGTCTTCACCCCCTGAGCGTCAAACCTCCAAGCCCGTCATCCTCTTCTCTTCCGGTGCCACCTCCTACGAGCTCATCCGCTACCTCGGGTGCAGCAGCAATGGAGAGGTGCTGCTGGCGCGCCGCCGGTACTCGGATGTAGTGGGTGGCTCGGTGATCATCAAACGCCTGCAGGAACCCTCGAACGCGGTCACGCGGGCGCGGCTCCTGGAGGAGTTCAAACTCATCCTCCAGCTGGACCACCCCTGCATCGCCCAGGTGTTCCTCCTGCGCATGCATGAGGGCTCGCCCCATGTCGTGATGGAGCACGTGGAGGGCCTCTCCCTGGAGTCCCTGCTCAACTTCGCGGCCATGCGGGGGCAGCCCCTGCCTGAGCAGCTCGCGGCCTACGTGGTAGGTGAGGTGGCGGACGCCCTCTACCACGCGCACACGCAGAAGGACGCCCAGGGCCGCCCGCTGGGCATCATCCACCGGGACGTCAGCCCCCGGCACATCCGCCTCAGCGTGCACGGGCGCGTCAAGCTCGTCGACTTCGCCGTCGCCTACTCGAAGCTGGAGGGCCGCCTGGCCACCGTGGGGCCTCTGCTCAAGGGGGATATCGCCTACTCCTCGCCGGAGTACCTCATGCTCCAGCCGCTGGATCCCCGGGCGGATCTCTTCTCCCTCGGAGTGGTCCTCCTGGAGATGGTGACGGGCCGGCACCTGCTGGATCTGCCAGAGGTGGAGGAGGCCATGCGCTCGGTGGGGCCTCCCAGCTCCCTCCAGGCTTCGTTGCTGAGCGAAGAGCAGAGCTGGGTCCCTGCCGCGGAGATGGCCATGCGCATGGAGCGCTTCCGCCCCGAATACGTGGAGCGCGCCACTCGCGGGCTGTCCTCTCCCATGAGGGACATCGTGATCCGCGCGCTGCGGCGCGATCCGGCAGAGCGCTTCCAGTCCGGCCTGGAGCTGCGGGACGAACTCTGGGACTTCCTGGGAGGACAGGGGCGGTGCTACGTCCCCCGGGACGCCCAGCGTGAGGTCTCCCTGGTTCGCACGGAGGCCATCCGGCGCAACGGTGGCGCCCAGCTCCCGGAGGAAGACTACCCGAGCACTCCCCCTGGGATGCTCCCGCGCAAGCCTCGCACCTGAGACACGCGGCGGGGGCGCTCTGTCCGTCTATGGGAGCGCTCCCCCGCCCCGGCACCGGGGGGACCGGCACCGGGGCACTCCGGTCCGTTGGAGTCTCGGCTTGTCCCGCGGGACCTGAGGTCCGAGACTTCCTGGCATGAGCGACGTGAACGAGCTCCACCGGCGCTGGTGTATCGCGGACAGCCACGCGGATTCGCTCATGTGGAACCGTGATCTGTGCGCCCGCTCCACCGAGGGGCATGTGGACTTCCCCCGGCTGCGCGAGGCGGGGGTGAAGCTGCAATGCTTCACCCTGGTCACCCGGGGCTTCCCCTTCATTGGCGGCTTCCCCGCGTTCGCGGCCTGGCGTGGCTGGCCACGGGAGGCGCGCGAGAGCGAGTGGAGCCGGGCGGTGTGGCAGATTGAGCGCCTCGAGGAGTTCTGCCGCCGCTCCGAGGGCCAGGTTCGCATCACCCCCACCTCCGCGCTGCTGGAGGAGAACCTCGCTCACGGGCGGCTCTCCGCGGTGCTCGGCGTGGAGGGGGGGCATGCCATCGAAGGGCGCGTGGAGCGGCTCGCGGAGCTGCACCAGCGCGGCGTGCGCTTCATGGGGCTCACCCACCTCTCCAACAACGAGCTCGGGGGTTCTTCGTTTCCGATGATGGGCAACCGCGGCCTCTCCTCCCTGGGCCACCAGGTGGTGGAGGAGATGGCCCGCGTGGGCCTGAGCGTGGACGTGGCGCATGCCTCCGAGCGCACGCTGGAGGAGCTCTTTGCCTACTCCTCCGTGCGCTTCTTCTGCTCTCACACGGGCGTACGGAGCGCGGGAGGTGGGTGGCGCAACCTCTCGGATGAGTCGCTCCGCCGCATCGCGGACCGGGGCGGGGTGGTGGGCATCATCCTCGCGCCCATCTACCTGGGCGGGGACACGCTGGAGGACGTGGTCCGGCACATCGAGCATGCGGTGAACGTCATGGGCGAGGAGGGGGTGGGGATTGGCTCGGACTATGACGGGATGGTGGCGCTGCCCAAGGGCTTCCGGGACGTGACGGACCTGCCCCGGCTCACCGAGGTGCTGCTGCGCCGCCTCCCGGAGCCGCGGGTGGAGCGCATCCTCGGGGGAAACTTCCGGCGTTTCTTCCAGGAGACGCTCGGCGGTTGACCGGCCTCGTGAGGCCCGGGATAGTCGGCGCCTGCATGAACCGCTTCCTCGCGCTCCTTCCGCTTGTTGGCTTTCTCTTCCTCTCCGGGTGTGGTGGCCCGGATGCGGGTGACTCGTGCAACGTCAGTGGCTACGTCTGCAGCAGTGAGACGGAGGCCCTGGAGTGCCGCCAGGGCCAGTGGCGTGCCTTCCCCTGCAGAGGAGCACTGGGGTGCTCCGAGTCGAGCAGCACCATCCGCTGCGACACCTCCGCCAATGTCGCCGGAGACAACTGTGCCCTCAGCGCCGAGGGCCGCAACCTCTGCCGCGCGGATGGCCTGGCGCGCCTCGAGTGCCGGATGGGCGTGCTCGTGGAGACGGCAACGTGCCGCTCCTGTACTGCCTCCGGCTCGGGGATTGACTGCCAGAATTAGCCCCTCCTGCCCGAGCAGCGGGGCCTCCCGAGCCCGGCGGTTGGCAGGCTGATTCCCTGTGCCTACCTTTGTCCCGGGTGCTCGGGGGTGGGCATGGGCGGGTTGTGGGGGGTGGGGGCCGTGGCATGGCTGTGGGCAGGCGGAGCGGGCGCAGAGGCTCACATTCGTCAGCTGGAGAACAGGGAGGCTGCGCGGCTTCCGGTACGGACGGCCGCCGAGGCTCCTCGGGGGCCTGAGCGGGCGGTGAGGTTCGCGAGCGCCCCCGCGTCAGAGTCGCGCTCCTTCGCCAGCAGCCAGCGGGGAGACCCCTCCTGGCGCAAGGGCCGGCCTGCCAGCCCGGATGAGCTGCAGGTGACGCTCTCCACCCAGGCCGCTCTGGCGGGAGAGCAGATCTCCGTGAAGGTCTCTGCCCATGAGGGCTCGGCGGTCCGTGCCGAGGTCTTCCGCCTGGGCGTCTATGGAGGGACCGGTGCCCTCAAGGTCTGGAGTGGAGGCCCGTATACGGTCTCCACGCTGTCTCGGTGCTCGCGCGCTCCATGCCCCGAGCGGCAGACCTTCTCCTTCGAGGTGGCCCGGGACTGGGAGCCCGGCCTCTACCTGGTGAAGGTGACTCGCGCGGATGGGAGCAGGAGCTTCACCTCGATCGTGGTGAAGGCTCCTCAGGCCGCCGGGCCGCGCTCCTGATCAGCCGGACAGGGACGCCAGGAAGCGGTCGAGCACCTCGTTGAAGCGCTCAGGCTGCTCCTGGTTCGACAGGTGCCCCGCGCCTGGGATGATCTCCAGTCGCGCTCCGGAGATGAGCTCGGCCAGCTGCTTCGCCTTCTCCACGGGTGTCACGACATCGTGCTCACCGACGACCACCAGCGCCGGGCCCGCGAAGCGCGCGAGGATGTCCTTGCTGTCTGGCCGCAGGGCCATGCCTCGCTGCGCCGCGGCCACCGCGTCAGGCCCCGCTGCCCGCATCATCGCCGAGACCTCGCGGCCCACCGGTGAATCCGGTCCGGCGTGAACCAGCTTGGGAAGCAGCGTCTGCGCCAGCGGCTCCACGCCCTTCTCCAGGGCCTCCTGGGCCGAGGCCTCCCGCCGGGCCCGGCCCGCCTCGTCATCGGCGGTGGCCTGGGTGTCCACCAGCACCAGCCCTCGCACGCGCCCCGCGTCCTCGCGCAGCAGCGCCATGGCCACGTAGCCGCCCATGGACACGCCTCCCACCACCGCCGAGTCGATCTTCAGCGCGTCCAGCAGCGCCAGCGCGTCCTGGGCGACGCGCGACATCTCCGTGGGCCCGCTGCCCCGCCTGCTCTGGCCGAAGCCCCGGATGTCCGGAACGATGAAGCGGTAGCGGCCCGACAGTGCCCGCACCTGCTTGTCGAACGCCGAGCCGTTCAGCGGAAAGGCGTGGAGCAGCAGCACCGGCAGCCCCTGGCCCACGTCCAGGTAGTGCAGCGGGATGCCATCGACAGTCACAGTCAGCACGGGGCCTCCACGGAGCTCAGATCCACCGCTTGCGCATGAACCAGAAGACGAGCGCGACGGGGAACACCAGGATCATCACCCACATCGTGTAATAGAACCCCTTGCCCTGGATCTCGTCGAAGTTCTGTCCGAAGAACCCCACGATGAACGAAAGCGGCAGGAAGATCGTGGCGAAGATGGTGAGCTGCTTGGTGATGTCGTTCGTCTTGTTGGCCACCATGGACAGGTAGCCATCCATCGCATTGCCCAGCAGGTCTCTCCCACCGTCGATCTGCTCGTACAGCCGGACGAGGTGATCGTAGACATCTCGGAAGTACAGCGTGGTGCGCTCCTGGACGTGGGGGATGCCGCGCCGGGCCAGCAGCCCCACCACGTCCCGCTGCGGTGAGAGCACGCGCCGGAACGACACCAGCATCCGCTTCAGCTCGAAGATGCGCTGGAGCTGCTGCTTCTCCGCATGCTCGAAGATGGCCACCTCCAGGTCCTCCAGCTCCTCATTGAAGGTGTCCAGGATGGGGAACTGCCGATCGATCAGCACGTCCGCCAGCAGGTAGAGGATGAAGTCCACCCCGCGCTCGATCGTCCCCCGCGGATCGTTCTCCACTCGACGGCGCACCTCCTCGTGCGCGTCGAAGGGGAACTCGTGCACGCTGATCAGCCAGTCCGGCCCCAGGAAGAAGTGATGCTCGTGTAGGGTCAGGTCGCAGATGTCCTTGCTGGCGGGGGTGAAGCCCTGGAGGACGATGAACTGGTGGTTGGGGTACTCCTCCAGCTTGGGGCGCTGGTCCAGGTGGAGGCAGTCCTCGACGGCCAGTCTGTGCAGGCCGTAGCGCTCCGCGAGCTTCATGAGCCCTTCCTCGGTGGGCGCGAGTACGTCAATCCACTTGGGACCGGGTTGATCGAGCAGCTCCTCGCCGCCAGAGAGGGTGCGGCCTTCGTGCTGGACACGGACCTGTATCTTCATGATGCAACTCCCGAGCAGGGATCGCGGTGCGCCCGTGATTGCTAGAACCAACGGGGCGAGAAGTCGAGAACCTGTCGGCGCCGGATCGGTCTAGAGTGCGCCCCCGTGTCCGCCGAAAACCCCCCAGCTCCCCTCGCTCCGAGGCTCGAGCAACTCCTCCAGTCTCTCCCGGACCCGGCCTTCTCCGGCCGGCTGAGGAAGGTCTACACCGCCGCCGCGCAGGCCATCGCGCGGCTGAGCGACATGGACTTGGTGAAGTACGAGACCGAGTCCACCGAGTCGGGCGCGGATCTGTCCCTGTGGGAGGAGATGGCCCCCGTCATCCGGGACACCGTGATGGACGTGAACGTGCTGCTCAACGTCATCCGGGAGCAGTTCCCGGTGCAGCAGCAGCAGCAGGGGAAGGCCCGGGACGCCTCGGTCGTGCTGCAGGAGGCGATGTCCCAGATGGCCCAGCAGATCACCCAGCTGGGCGAGGCCATGCGCAACCCCTCCGTGGTGTCCGATAGGTGGATGCTGCTGGCGGAGGTCCAGCGCTTCCGCTCCACCTTCCGAGAGCACATTGGCAACCTCGTCTACGCGTCCATCAGCGTCTTCGCGGACGTGTCCCGGAAGGAAGTCGTTCCGGGCTACGAGGCCGAGGTGAAGGCGGCGATGACGGTGCGGGCCATCGTGGCGGATCTGGGGCGCATCATCGCCGCGCGGCTGGCGAAGGTGCGTGACGCTGGGCCCGAGGACATGCAGGCGCACGCCCAGCAGGCCCAGAACGAGCTGGACGCCTTCGGCCGGACGGCGGCCTACCGGGGCCTGCGTGCCCAGGATAAGCGGCGCATCATCGAGCTCCGCGGAAAGGTGGGCCCCCTTGCGACGATGACCCCTCCGCCGAAGGACGAGCTGCTCACCGCGGTGGAGGAGCTGGATGCCCTGGTGCGCTCCCTGTCCACGGTGAACCAGCGGCAGGTGCTCATCATCAATGACCGCGAGGTGTGGGCTGCCTGCGGAGTGCGGCTCGAGCGGGCCATGGGGTTGGTGGACGCGGACCCGGCCACCGCCGCCCGGCTCCTGGCAGAGGCCGCCGCCATCGGGCAGTCCCTCTATGGGCGCGAGGCGAACATGGACGCCTTCCTGCGCAAGGCTCGCAAGGCACCGCTGGCCACGCTGGCGGGCCCGGAGCTGCTCGCGACCCTGGAGCAGCTCCAGGGCCTCCTGGCCAACCTGGGGGTGACGTGAGGCGGCTGCCTTCTTCCAAGGCAGAGCGTGTGAGCGGGCGAGCCCCTGAGCCCCAGCCCCTGCGTCAGGCGGAGCTCTCGCGGGTGGAGAGCGTCTACACGGACGTGGATGGCACGCTCACGACGGGCAACAAGCTGCGCAGCCAGACGATCCGGGCGCTCGAGAGTCTGTCCGAGGCGGGGCTGAGGGTGGTGCTCGTCAGCGGCCGCCCGGCGGGGTGGGGCGAGGCCTGGGCGCGCACGCTCCCGGTGGATGGCGTCATCGTGGAGAACGGCGGCCTCTTCTTCGTCCGCGGCGCCAACGGAGCGCTGCGCCGGGTGTACGCGGAGGCGCCAGCGGAGCGGGGAGCGAACCGGAAGCGGCTGCGCTCGGAGGTGCTCCGGGTGCTGAAGCAGGTGCCGGGTGCCAGATTGTCCTCGGACAGCGCCTACACGGAGGTGGATCTGGCCATCGACTACAACGAGGAGTCCCAGCTGGGGGACGCGGCAGCCAGTCGCATCGAGGCGCTGCTGCGGGCGCGGGGCGTGACGGCGGTGCGCTCCTCGGTGCACGTCAACTGCTGGATCGGACGCTTCGACAAGCTCTCCATGGCGCGGCGCTTCGCCCGGGTGGCGTGGGGTGAGGCGTTGGCGCCGGAGAGTGGCCGCTCCATCTACGCGGGGGATTCTTTCAACGACGCTCCGATGTTCCAGGCCTTTGCCCTCAGTGTGGGGGTGGCCAACGTGCGCGGCGTGCTAGACCGCATCGACGCGCCGCCAGCCTTCATCACCCGGGCGGCCGAGGGGTGGGGCTTCGAGGAGCTGGCTCGCGCCATCCTCGCCCAGCGCCGCCGCCGCCCAGCTCTCCAGGAGTGACCCGTGAACGTCGTCAAGCTCGAGCTGGCCCGCGGACTGGGCCGTCACCTGCGCGCAGGACACCCGTGGGTGTTCCGCAAGGCGCTGGAGCAGGTGCCGAAGATCCCTCCCGGCAGCGTGGTGGACCTCACCGAGAACGGGAAGTTCGTCGCGCGCGGCTACTTCGATCCCCACTCGGCCATCGCGGTGCGGGTGCTCACGCGGGATCCGCGGGAGAACATCGACGCGGACTTCGTCTCCCGCCGGGTGAAGCAGGCCCTGGCCGAGCGGCGGGCCCTCATCGATCTCACCGACACGGACAGCTTCCGCCTCCTCCATGGTGAGGGGGATGGCCTGCCCGGCGTGGTGGCGGATCTCTATGCGGGCTACGTGGTGCTCAAGCTGTACTCGGCGGGGCTCACGCCCTACCGCCACTTGATCGTCGAGGCGCTCAAGCAGGCCGTCCCAGAGCTGAAGGGCATCCTCGGCCGGGACGAGGTCGCCCGGGACGACGTAGAGGAGGACGAAGGCCGCGGCTCCGGGAAGACGCTGCACGGGCCTCCGGCGCCGGAGCTCATTCCCATCCGCGAGCGAGGCGCCACCTTCCTCGTGGACGCGTGGCGGGGACAGAAGACGGGCTTCTTCCTGGATCAGCGGGAGAACCGTTTCCTCATCCGGCGGCTGGCGAAGGACCGGGATGTGCTGAACTGCTTCTGCTTCAGCGGAGGCTTCTCGGTGAACGCGGCGTTGGGCGGGGCCCGGAGTGTCTTCTCGGTGGACCTGGATCCGGACGCCATCGCGCTGGCCCGGGAGAACTTCACGCGCAACGGGCTGCCGGCGGAGAAGCACGACTTCCTCGCCGCGGACGTCTTCAAGATCATCCAGTCCTTCAAGGACGAGGGCCGGACGTTCGATCTGATCATCCTGGACCCGCCCGCCTTCGCCAAGAGCCAGCGGGCGGTGCAGGCGGCGATCGACGGGTACGCCTCGCTCAACCGGCAGGCGCTCGCGCTGCTGCGGCCGGGAGGGCTGCTGGCGACGGCCTCGTGCTCGGCGCGCGTCACCCCGGACGACTTCATGGGCGCGGTGCGCGAGGCGGGCTTCAAGGCCGGCGTGGATCTGGCCCTGGTGGAGGAGCGCTACCAGCCGCCGGATCACCCGGTCCGCCTGCAGTTCCCCGAGGGCAAGTACCTCAAGTTCTACGTGCTCGCCGCGGTGTGAGCCCGCGGCAGGGCATGGCGGGAGCTACTTGAGCTCCTCGGGGTGGAAGACGCGCGAGGCCACGCGGTCCAGCACCTCGTCGCCCCACTTGAGGCTGGCCTTCATCAGCCGCTTCATGTCCTTGGCGAAGGCGCGCTCGTCCGGCACCTGGGTATAGGTCCGGCTGAGGTAGAGCCCGCGGTTCTCGGGCTCGTAGTCCACGGTGCCGCCGCCGGTGTCCGTGCCTTCCTTCTCCTCGGCCTGGAAGGTCTCGAGCACGCCCGGCTTGGGCGGCTCGTGGAACTTGTACACGAGGGCGCTGCACTCCAGCGCCTTCGTGTCCTCATGCCACTCGAAGTAGAGCTGCGCTCCGCCCATCACCAGGCCGCCGAAGCCCTCCTGGTTCAGCCCGGGGCTCTGCAACGAGCCCTCGGGCCGGACGAAGCTCTGCACCAGCCGCTGGGCGGCCTCCCGGGTTATGGGAGCGCCCGCGGCCGAGGCAGGTGCCAGGCCGGCCACCCACGACATCAGGAGGCCCGTCAGGCCACTTCGAGGTGCGGTGGCCATCTCAGTTGCCGAAGTTGCCCGCCCGAGCCTGGTCGAAGGGCACGCGGTGCTTCAGGTACACGGACTCGAAGCCGTGCGCGGCGATCGGGTTGAGCTTGAACTCGTTGAAGTGGTGCACCTGCGAGCCCTTGCCGCCGTCGGCGATCGGGTTCCACTTGTCCGCCACGGGGCCGAGGCCGAAGGCGCTGGGCACCGGGTCTCCGCGGTTGACGTAGTGCACGTACTGCGGGCCGTCCGGGTAGCGGGTGGCCGCCGCGCCGAAGGTCTCCACCTCCAGCTTGCTCATCGCCTTCTGCGCCTGCTCCTTGGACATCCCATCTTCCAAGCGCAGCCGGTTGTAGACGTGGCTGAGCGCGCGGCTGGTGATCAGGCCACCCTGGCTGTGCGCCATCACGTGCACGCTGCGGCCGGCCTTGATCTCCGAGTAGAGCGTGTCCGCCAGCGTGTCCACGGCGGGGTTGGTGCCCTTGTCCAGCTTGTCCTTCACGCACTGGACCAGGTCGGCGCCCATGCCCTCGGTGGCGTTGTGGATGCCCACCACCTTCGAGCCCGTCGTCTCCGCGATGGACTCGAGGCTGTTGAGCTGGCCGTCCTTGGTGGTGTTGATGCCGTTGACGTAGACGATCGTCGAGGACGGGTTCGGGTTGTTCTTCGGGGTGACGCCGGGGATGTCCTTCAGCGGCGTGCCGGGCGGGAACGTCTTGCCGCCGGCGCCCACGAACTGCCCGTCATTCACCTTGTCCGGCTGGTTGCCACCGCCGAAGAAGCCCTGGACGGCCTTGGCGCCGCCGACGGCCTTGTTCTCGAAGCCGTCCACCACGTTGTGGATCTTGTTGCCCGTCGCCACCGCGACGTCGTGCACCTTGTCCGCGGTCTTGGTGACCGCGTTCTCCACCTTGTCGACAGCCTTCTCGGCGCCGGTGCGCACCTGATTGAGGAGGTTCCGGCCGCGCTCGATAGGGTTCATACGGGACTCCGTGAATTCGTGTGGGTGTACTGCTCTTGGTGGCGATTATCGCACCCAGGCCCGGTAAAGTTGCCGCCCGGACTTGGCGCAGTGCGTCAGGGGATCAGGACTTGAAGACGCGCGAGGCCACGCGGTCCAACACTTCGTCGCCCCACACGAGGCTGGCCTTCATCAGCCGCTTCATGTCCTCGATGAAGGACGTCTGCGGAGGGGCCTGCGTGTACATGCGGCTCAGGAAGAGGGACTTGTTCTCCGGCTCGTAGTCCACGGTGCCGCCGCCGGTGTCCGTGCCGGCCTTCTGCTCCTGCTGAAAGCCCTCGACGATGCCCGGCTTGGGGGCATCGCGGAACTTGTAGATCAGCGCGCTGCACTCGAGCGCCTGCTCCTTGTCATGCCACTCGAAGTAGAGCTGGGCCCCATCGACGGCGACGCCGCCAAAGCCCTGGGGGTTGAGGCCCGGGCTGTTGGGATTGTCAGTGGCTGCCAGGAACGCCTGCGCCAGGCGCTGCGCTTCTTCACGGATCATCAATGGATCTCCAGGCGGGGGAAAGCGTAACCAAGCAGCCTAGCAGACCTGTTTGCTCCGTGGCCTCTGCATTGCCGCGGCGGCAGCGCCTGTGGGTGGGGAACGTCCCGGTGTTTCCGGGTGCCGCCGGATCACTTCTGGATCATCTCGCGATCAGGATCGGCGATTTTTCTGAACGGGTGTTACCGGGTCAAAAATGCCCCTCCCTGAAGCGTCAGGAGACATTCACCCGGTAGGGCGTGCACCGCAGAGGGTGAAGCCGCCAGGGCTCGCGAGGATTAAGGTCACCTCGCATGGTCACCAAAGGGCAGTTCCTCGAGCGCCCGACGCTCATCCCCCTCGGCCGCGAGGTGATGGAGGGCACGGCCCACCGGGGCGTGAAGAGGCCACCTCTGCTCGTGCTCTCGCCTCGGCCCGAGGAGGGCGGGGGGATGGACCACGTCATCGCGGCGGAGCTGGCGTGGGCCGCGGCCACGGCGGGCTTTCCCACGCTTCGCTTCAACTACCGGGGCGTCGGAGGGAGCCAGGGCTCGCGCGGGATGGGTGAGGCGCTCGTCCAAGACGCCGAGGCCGCCATGCGCGTGTTGCTGGAGAACGCCCAGAGCCCCCGCGTCGCGGTGGCCGCGCTCCACGGAGGCGCCCAGGTGGCGCTGGCGCTGCAGGCCCGGCATCCCGCGGTCGGTGGGGTGTGCCTGGTGGCGCCTGCGGACGTGGAGCTCGTCGAACTGGCGCGGCTGGAGCGCCCGTTGCTCGTGGTGGTGGGGGAGGAGGACAAACGCCTGTCTCGGGCGGCCCTGTCGTCGGCGGTGGGTGAGGCAGCGCGGGGAGAGCTGGAGGTGGTGGATGACGCAGGCCCGAATTTCCACAGGAATCTCCCGCAGGTCGGGCGGTTCGTAGCCGGGTGGCTGAAGCGGCTGTCGGGCGAGTGACCGATGCCACGCAAACGCTCAAACTTCTTAAGGTTTCTCAATACTCCAGCGCTTGCCCGCTGGGCCCCTGGTCGAACAGACTGCAGCGCAGACCCAATCGCCTCGTCGCTCGTTCGTAGGGGTCTGTTGAAGGAGTACCCCGTTTTCTGAGGAGTGCCGATGATGCGAAGGATCCTGGCGAACGCGGTGGTGGCCCTGGTGGTGGTAGCGACCGCGGCCTGCTCTTCCCAGAACGAGGTACCCGCCTCGGCCGAGCCGGGCACGCGGCCCCAGGCGCTGGACCTGACCGAGGCCGAGCTGGTGCCGGGCAGCATCCTGGTGGACTTCAAGGACGGCACCACCAAGGAGCAGTTCGACGCCTGGGAGGCCGAGTGGGGTGTGGACCTCGAGTTCAACTCGGTGGAGGGCACGGATGACGGCATGACCGTCGCGGTGGGCGTGGATGACGTGGAGAGCGCGCTGGAGCGCATCCGTCAGAACCCGGCCGTCGAGTACGCCGAACCCCTCATGCAGTTCCACTCCAGCTTCACGCCGAACGATCCGGACTACGGCAAGCAGTGGAACCTGCAGATGATCGACATGCCCAAGGCCTGGGACAGCAGCAAGGGCAAGGGCGTGGTGGTGGCGGTGCTGGACACCGGCATCGCCTACGAGGACTACGACGACTTCAAGCAGGTGCCGGACCTGAAGGGCGTGAAGTTCGTCACGGGCTACGACTTCGTGAACGACGACGACCACGCCAATGACGACCACGGGCACGGCACGCACGTGGCGGGCACGATCGCCCAGGCGACGAACAACAACGAGGGCGTGGCGGGCGTGGCCTTCGAGGCGACGCTGATGCCGGTGAAGGTGCTCAACCACTTCGGTAGCGGCACCTCGGCGGACATCGCGGACGCCATCCGCTTCGCGGCGGACAAGGGCGCCAAGGTGATCAACATGTCGCTCGGTGGTGGCGGGTACTCGCCGGCCATGGCCTCCGCGGTGGACTACGCGCGCAAGAAGGGCGTGACGGTGGTGGCGGCGGCGGGCAACGCGGGCCGTGCGCGGGTGGAGTTCCCCGCGGCCTACCCGGGCGCGGTGGCGGTCTCCGCCGTGGGCCCTGAGCGCACGCGCGCTCCGTATTCGTCCTACGGCAAGGAGCTGGACATCGCGGCGCCGGGCGGTGACAAGCGCAAGGGCGACCAGGACGGCATCATCCAGAACACGATCGATCCGCGGAACCCTGCGCGCTCCGTGTACGCCTCGTACCAGGGCACCAGCATGGCCACTCCGCACGTGGCGGCGGTGGCGGCGCTCCTGTACGCGGCGGGCGCCAGCGGCCCGGACGAGGTGGAGAAGGCGCTCTTCGCGGGCGCCACGCGTATGAACGGCCAGGCGTGGACGGACGAGTACGGCCACGGGCTGCTCAACGCGAAGGCCTCACTGGAGGCGCTCGGTGGCGGGACGGGCGGGCAGTGGCCCTCGCTCTGGTGGGCGCTGGCGTTGCTGGCGCTGGTGCTGCTGACGCTGGGCCGCCGTGAGCGCCCGGGCTACCTCAACCTGATCTTCAAGCCGAGCTTCGTGCTGCCGCTGGTGCTCGCCACGGTGGGCGTGTTCTTCGCGCGCTCGTGGTTCGGCGGCGCCTCGGGCGTGGGCGGGGACGTGGTGGACGCGGTGTCGCTGCCCATCCCCGACTGGCAGCGCATCATCTTTGGCCGCGGCAAGCTGGCCAACCCGTTCTTCTACAGCGCGATCATCCCGGCGGTGCTCTCGTTCTTCGCCATCAAGTTCCGCGGGCTGCGGCCGGCCATCGGCGGCCTGGCGCTCGGCTTCGCGGGCTTCCTCGGCTACGCGGCCTGGGCCAAGGCGCCGGGGCTGGCGTACATGCCCTTCACCTTCCTGGCCATGCCGTGGCTGGTGATGAACACGCTCATCTGCGTCTTCATCGCCCGCGCGATGCTCAAGAAGGAGTCGCCGTGAAGCTGACCGGGCGCGTGGTCTACCGCGATCTCGAGGGCGGGGTATGGGTGCTGGAGGGCGATGACGGCCGCACCTACCAGCTCGCCGGCGGGGATCGGAAGATCAAGAAGGACGGTCAGCGCGTCGAGGTCGAGGGCAAGGTGGCCGACGACACGATGACCATCCACATGGTGGGGCCTGTCTTCGACGTGGCCTCGTACCGGTTCGTGTAGCTCCGGGCTGACAGTGCTCGGCATGGGCCCTCCACGCGGAACACTCCGCGGGAGGGCTCACTCGTTTTCAGGAGGGTGCGCCTGGGCCTGGCGGGCGCGCTCCTCCTCGTAGGCTTCCACGGGCATGCGTCCGTTCCGGGCCTCTTCGCGGAGCTGGAGCAGGTGCGTGCGCTCGGCCTGGAGTGCATCCGGCGCGCTCCTGTCCAGCTTGGGGAGCCGGTGCTCCAGATCGACCAGGCGCAGGCGGATGCCGCGCAGGTCCGCGAGCACCAGGAGCCCCAGCGCGAGCGTCGCGGCCACCACCCACGGCAGCAGCAGCCTGGGGAGGGGAGGGGGAGACTGGGTGATCGTGGGGGGCTCCTGCCGCGGCCCCCACAGCGCTGGGAACCGCCTCGCGAGCAGGAGCAGGCTCCCCATCGCGGTGATCCCCACGGAGGACAGCAGGAGGACGGCCACGAGGGGAGGGCGCTCCTCCGAGCTCTCCGCCCCCACCTGCCGCAGCGCGAGGAACAGGATGGAGGACACCACGTTGTTGGCGGAGTGCGCGAGGATGCTCGGCCACAGCGAGCCCGTGTAGAGCCGCAGGGCGCCGAACAGCACCCCCAGCTCCACGCGCGCGGCGAAGCCCACGGGGTCGAAGTGGAACGCGCTGAACACCACCGCGGTGACCATGACGGCGCTGGCCCGGGAGAGCGAGGTGCTCAGCAGGCCCTTCTGGAAGATGCCCCGGAAGAAGAACTCCTCGCAGACGGGGGCGGCCAGGGAGACGCCGGCGAGCATGACGCCCAGCTCCAGCGCATTCTGCCCCTCGAAGATGCGGCTCCCGTCGAACATCTCCCGCAGCCACGGCGGCGCCAGCACCTGCGCGATGTACTGGATGGGCACCACGAAGGCGAAGAAGTTGGTCACCCCCAACCAGAAGCCGAGCGCCGCGGGCGCGAGCGCCGGAGACTCGAGCCCCGTGTACCCCAGGGGCTCGTAGTGGGAGGCGCGCAGCATCACCCAGGGCACGCCGATGAAGATGAAGATCTCCGTGAACCAGATGCCAAACGCCGCGTTGAGCATCTGGGTGGCCCCGCCCACCGTGAGGAAGAGCGCCAGCACGATGACGGCGCCGCGCACCGCCAACGGCAGTGGCCTCGCCGCGGGCCCGGGAGGCTCCGGAAGGGGGTGGTTGCTTGGGGTGGAATCTTCCACCGTGTTCTCCTGACTCACAAAAAGGCGCGCGAAAACCGTGAAGTCTCCGAGGAGTGTCTCCTTATAATGCTCCCACTTTGATGTCCTTCCTGGATCGAGCACAGGGCAGCATGAGGAGCGCCGCGCCCGCCCTTGGGGCCTTGGGTCTGGTGTTGGTGCTGGGGACGGCGGAGTCGGCTTGGGCGGCGGCAGTCCAGATCGAAGCGCGGACGGAGGCGCAGGCGTACCAGATCCGTGCGTGGCGTGGCACCACACCGGATGACGTGGTGTTGCTGCCCCGGCGGCGGATTGTCCAGTACCTGGGCCTCAACGCCTTCGAGCTGGTCACCGGGCAGGATCTGGGCTTCGAGTCCAGCCTGCGCGTCTTCGCGGACTTCGGGCTGCCGCGCGGCGAGGCCGCGAAGGTGGACGGGCTGCGGAGCGAGGACGCGGATCTTCAGTACGCCTACGCCCGCTACGCCACGGGTGGCTTTGAGGGGAAGCTGGGGCGGCAGCTCTACGTCGACTCGATGGACATGATGGCCTTCGATGGGCTGCGGCTGCGGTACATGTCGCGGTTCGGCGTGGGCGTGGAGGCGTACGGTGGTCTCTGGGTGAAGGGCGCGGGCATCCTCTCCTCGTCGGTGTACCAGCCGGACGGGACGCGCGAGAGCGATTCGCGGCGCCTGGAGCAGAACATCGTGGGCGCGGACGACAGCCTGGACGCCTTCGAGCCCGTCTACGGGGCGAAGCTGCTGGTGGGGAACCTGAAGGGCTTCAGCGGCTCGCTCGGCTACCGCAAGGCGCTGCTGGACGGGAAGACGGACCTGGAGCGCGCGGCCCTGGAGCTCCGCTACGGGCGCGGGCGCGGGGTGAGCGCGGTGGCGGGCCTGGATCTCGATCTGCTCCAGTTCAAGCCGGCGCAGGCGCGCGTGGAGGTGCGCCTGGATCGGGAGCTGTACGCCCTGAGCGCGCAGGCGCTGCGCTTCACGCCGGTCTTCTCGACGAACTCCATCTGGTACTACTTCGCCTTCGCTCCTCGGGACGAGGTGCGCGCGCGCGCGGACTTCTACCCGGTGGGCCCGCTGCGCTACTACGTGCAGGCGCTGGGCAGCCTGTACCACACCAACATCAACGACAGCCTGGCCCTCGCGAGCCATGTGGACGAGGAGGGGGCTCCCTCCTCCACGAACGTGGGTGGGGCCGTGGGCGCTTCGCTGGGGCGGGGCAGCCTCCGCTCGGCGCTGGACGTCACGTACCGGACCGGCTTCGGTGGCAACCAGCTCTGGGTGGATCTCACCGGAGGCTACAGCTTCGATCAGAACCTCTTCGATCTGGATGCGCGGCTCTCCGTGGCGCACGTCGACGATGCGTTCAACCCCCAGCTCCGGGGCAACTTCTTCGGGGCGCAGGTCTGGGCCAGCCGGGCGCTGAGCCGCGCGGCCCGCGTCTCCCTGGTGCTCGAGCAGAACGTCAACCCGTTGACCCGCTCGGACACCAAGGCGTTCTTCCTCTTCGATCTGAAGGCGAACCTCTAGATGGACCGCCAGTTCCGGAACGCACTGGGCGTCTTCGCCCTCTCCCTCGCGGTGGCAGGCGTGGCCTGGGCCGCCTCGGGCCGCGAGCGGAGCCTCGCGATCTACCCCGCGCAGAACATCCCGCTGCGCTTCGACCACGCGATGCACCTGGAGGCCGGCGCGGACTGCGCCACCTGCCACGACGCCGTCAGCAAGAGCGAGTCGCCCAAGGACCGCAACCTCCCGGGCCATGAGGAGTGCGAGACCTGCCACGACATCGAGGCAGCCCAGAAGGGGAAGAAGACGGACCCTCCCGCCAGCTGCGGCACGTGCCACCCGGGCTTCGACGCCACGGTGCGCAAGGAGCCGGCGAAGCTGGATGTGCCCTCCGGCAACCTCCGCTTCACCCACAAGGTGCACCTGGAGAAGAAGGTGGAGTGCGTCACGTGCCACGGCGACATGACGAAGGTGCAGCTGGCCACGCGGCAGCAGCTCCCCAAGATGGCCACCTGCTTCGAGTGCCATGATGGCAGGCAGGCCCCCAACGACTGCAAGACGTGCCACCTGACAGAGGCCTCGGGGCGGCTGCAGCTCACCTTCGCGTCCGGCATCCTCCGGCCCATGCAGGGCGACCCGCTGGGCCTGGACCACGGCCCACGCTTCGAGTTCAACCACGGCCCTCGAGCCTCGGTGGCCCGGCAGACGTGCAACCAGTGCCACGCGGACTCCTACTGCCAGCGGTGCCACGACTCCCTGCAGAAGCCGCTGTCCGTGCACCCCAACGACTTCATCACCCTGCACCCGCTCCAGGCGCGCACGGACGCCACGCGGTGCGAGAGCTGCCACCGCCTCCAGTCCTTCTGCGCCGCCTGCCACGAGCGCGTGGGCGTGGGCATGGACGCGGATCAGTCCCTGCGCCCGCGCAACGCCAAGGTGCACCCGGACTACACCACCTGGGTGCAGACGCCCGGGCCTCAGCACCATGGGATCGTCGCCTCGCGGGACATCCGCCAGTGCGCCGCCTGCCATCGGGAGGAGACCTGCATCAGCTGCCACGCGGAGACCTCGCTGCGCCAGCAGGTCAACCCCCACCCGAGCGGCTTCTCGAGCAGCTGCAAGAAGCTCGCGGCGGCCAATGATCGCGCGTGCCTGAAGTGCCACTCGGAGACCAGCCTCGCGCAGAAGGGGTGCCGGTGATGCGCCGCCTGCTGACCGCTTGTGCCTTCCTGAGCCTCGCCGGGTGCCTGGATCCCGGGGATCCGGTGCTCGCCGTGCGAGACACCGATCCCCCCGAGGTTCAGGCCACCGATCCCACTGCCAACGAGGAGGTCGCCTCGGACGGGGCCCTGGAGATCACCTTCTCGGAGTTCATGGATGTGCGCACGCTGCGCCCCGGGATCGCCGTCTTCTCCGGGCGCGATGAGGTGCCCCTGAACCTCACGGTGCCCGCGCCCTCCGAGGGGGACGAGGACACCGAGCGCGGGGATCTCCCGTATGCCGTCACGGTGAAGGCGGCCTCGGGGGCGTTCACCGCGAACGCCTCCTACACCCTGGTGCTGCGCACGATCCTCACCGACTACGAGGGCAACGCGCTCACCGAGGAAGTGCGCGTCCCGTTCCGCACCGGCCTGTAAGCCAGGCCGGGCCGGGGCCTACGCGCGCTGCAGGTAGAGGCGGATCTCGCTGGCGAGCTGATCCCGCGAGCTGGGCTCTGCGCCGGCGGGGCCCAGCTTCAGCTTCTTGTCCTCCTCGACGAGGTACTTCTGATCGAGCAGGTACGCCACGGCGTTCTCCAGCGTCGTCTTGGCCAGGGACTCAGCGGCGCCGATGCGGCCTGCGTGGAACTCGGCGCGGCCGGTCTCCATCGAGTACTTCACGAAGGCCTTGCGGTCGGTGACGGTGCCCTCGGCCACGTCCTTCAGCGTCATCGCGGCCAGCAGGTACGCTTCCAGGTAGTCGCGCAGCAGATCGGTCAGGAACTCCAGCGCTGGCCGCGCGTGCGCCTCGGGAGCGAGCTGGAGCGTGTCATCGGAGCGCAGCACCAGGCCCAGGCGCACCAGGGCCTCCACCGTCTCCGAGAAGATGGTGTCGAAGGTGGCGCCCACCCGGTAGATGAACTCCACCTTGAAGAGGCGCGAGAGGAACAGCGCGCGGGTCTTCACCACCTCGTAGGAGGCGGGGGCCCCGGCCAGCAGCGCGTTGGCCACCAGGCTGCGGGGCACCACCAGGTTCATCAGGGTGTTCTTGTAGAAGGAGAGCTCGGCGCGGCGCTCGTCCTCGGGCTGGTAGATGACCTCGCCACGGGCCTGCTGCGTGCGGAGCATCCCATCCGCGCGGAACGTCTGGAGGGCATCCCGGATGGCGCCCATCGTCTCGGGATCGCTCGGGGCATTCTTCAGCGTCTTGGAGAGCGGGGTGTGCTCCTCTTCGGCGATGCGGCGCAGCAGGGTGATGCGATCGGTCACCTCGCGCTGGGTGATGCCACGCCGGCGGTGGGCCAGGAGCGCCGCGCTCACCAGGGCGTGCGGCGTCACCGTGGACACCTTGCTGATGCCGTACATCACCCGGTTCCCGAGCGCGCGCACCAGGCCCTTGCGCTGCTCCTCGTTCACCGGCTCGCCGGGGGTGAGCCCGCGGCTCTTCATGAGCTCTACCAGCGAGAGCGGCTCGTCGAACGTGAGGTGGATGCGGCCATAGCGCGCCGTGAGCACCTTGGGCGCGCTGAGCAGGGCCTTGAGGTCCTCCGGCTTCTTCTCCCCGCCGGCCAGCTCCTTCGAGTAGCTGCCGGACTCCACCACCTTCTCGTAGTCGATGGAGACGGGGACGAAGACCAGGTCCTTGCGAGCGCCGCCCAGCACGGCCTCCACCTGCCAGGTGAACATGCCCAGCTTGGGCGGCAGCAGCTTGCCGGTGCGGGAGCGGCCGCCCTCGGGGAAGAACTCCTGGTGCACGCCATCGAGGACCAGCTTGCGCACGTAGGCCTGGAAGGCCTCGGAGTAGATCGGGTCTCCCTTGAAGGAGCGCCGCAGGAAGAACGCGCCGCAGCGCCGCAGGAAGGGCCCGAGCGGCCAGAACGAGAGGTTGGCGCCAGCGGCCACCAGCGGCACCGCGTAGCCCCGGTTCCACAGCACCCAGCTCAGCACCAGGTAGTCCACGTGGCTCTTGTGCGAGGGGCACAGGACGATGGGGGCATGGCCGGCGTGCTTGAGGGCCCGGTGGAGCCCTCCCTCATCCACCTCGATGCCGTCGTAGATGCGCTGGAAGATCCAGTCCAGCACGGGGGAGGCGAAGGCGAGCGTCGTGGGGCTGGGGCGGGCGGCGATGGCCTTCAGGTTGCGCCGGGCCTCGCGGTAGACGCTCTCCGGGCGGCGGCTCACGGAGGCCGCGTGCGCGTCCAGGGCCTTTCGCAGCTGGCGATCGCGCATCGTCTCGTCGATGAGGCGCTCGGTCGGCTTGAGCGGCGGGCCGAACACGGCGCGCGTCTCGCGGGCCAGGTGGTGGTGCAGTGCGCTGCGCACCTTGCGGGCGATCACCTCGTCCGAGTCCTGGGGGTTCTCCGCGATGAAGCGCTGCAGATCGATGGGCTCGCCCATGCGGAACTGGGCGCGGCGGTAGTTGCGGAAGAAGGCCAGCATCGAGTGCAGGAAGCCCGGGGCCTCGGGGCTGCCGAACACGATGTCCATGATGCCGGGCTTGATGCGCGCGGTGCGCTTCTCCCAGACGAACAGCTCCGGCACCAGCAGGACGTTGCGATCCCCCTTGCGCGCCATGGCGACGAGGGCGGGGAAGGGGTTCTCCTCGATGTCCTTGCCCGAGGGGTTCATCAGCGCCGTCTTCTTCAGGAAGATGAGGCCGCTGCCCCCATGGCGCCGGGCGTAGGTGAAGCGCACGTCGAAGTCGCCGCGCTGGGCCGTCTTGCGGAAGGGGCGGGTGAACCAGGGCCGCAGGTTCACCACGGCGCGGATGGGGGGCAGGGCGCGGCGCACCATGGCCCAGGCCAGGTAGAGGAAGTTGATCCACGCGGTGGAGCGCATGACGTGGACCACGAACCCCTTGGCGTGCAGGGCGCGCAGCTCATCCTCGGACTCCGGGGGGAAGTGCACCCCGTCGAAGTAGCGAGCCCCCAGCCACTGGGAGATCGGTCCGAACTCTTCCTTCAGCAAGGCCGTTGTCTGGTTCGCAGTCTGAGCCACCGCAGTCTCCACGTTGGCTTCCTCCAGCGGTAGTGCTGCCGAGCCGGGCGGATACTAGCGAAGGAAAGGGCCTTTCCAGCCTCTTTCGTACCGCCCGCCCTCAGTGGGGGGCCGGGTTGCGGCGGCTGGGCCGGACCACGGACGCCACCGTGTCCAGCACCCGGGGGAGCTGGAGCGGCTTCTCGAAGAACCCGTCAATCCGGTCCACCCCCTGGCCGGAGGAGAGCGAGGCCACCTCGCTGGCGCCGGAGATGATGTAGACGACCACGTCCGCCAGGGACTCGGTGGAGCGGATGTAGTGCAGCACCGAGCGCCCATCCTCCTGGCTCAGGCGCAGGTCCAGCAGCACCATGGCCGGGCGGATGTGCGAGAGGACGGAGCGGGCCTCGGAGGCCCCCGAGGTGGCCATCACCCGGTAGCCCTCCTGCTCCAGCACCTGCTGGAGCACCTCACGACAGTCTGCGTCATCCTCCACGAGGAGGATGCCACCGGCCCGGGGCGCGGCCTGGTTGAGATCCGGCGCGCTCACGGCCCCGGCGAACATGGGGAGCACCATCTGGAACGTGGAGCCCTCACCCAGCGTGCTGGTGCCATCCACCCGCCCGCCGTGGAGCGCGAGGATCTTGGCCACCAGCGGCAGTCCCAGCCGGCCGCCCACGGGGCGGGGTGGGCCCGAGCGGGCGCGGTAGAACGGGTCGAAGATGTTCTCCAGATCCTCCTGGGACAGGCCCGGGCCGCTGTCCTTCACCGACAGGGCGGCGAGCCCGTCCTCGGTGGAGGCGCGGACCTCCACGGTGCCGCCCTCGTCGCTCTGGTGGATGCCGTTCTCCACGAGGTTGTGGATGGCCTCGGCGATGCGCTCGCGGTCGCCCCGGACGAAGACCTCCGGGCACGGAGGCAGGAGGAGGCGCACCTTGCTGTGCTCGGCGAGGGCGGCCAGGCCGCGCAGCACCTCCTCGGCCACGGCCTTGATGCCGAAGGGGCGCTGGTTGAGCTGCATCTTCCCGGACTGGAGCCGGGACATGAGCAGCAGATCATTCACCATGCGCAGCATGCGGTCCGCATTCCGGTCGCACGTCTGCAGGGCCTTGCGCTGGGCGTCGGTGAGGGGCCCCAGCTTCTCGCGGCCCACCATGGCCATATAGGCCTTGATGGTGGTGAGCGGGTTCTTCAGGTCATGCGAGACGTTGCCCAGCAGCTCCTCGCGGTGCTGCTCCAGGCTCTTGAGGCCGGCGATGGCCGTCTGCAGATCCTTGTTGCGCCGGGCGGCATCATCCCGCAGGCGCGCCACCTCGTAGGCGGCGGACAGCTGGCCCGCCAGCGAGCGCAGCAGCGACTCCGAGGCCTCGCGGCGCGGCGCGATGAGGGCCAGGCACCCGGTGACGCCCTGAGGGCTCTCGAGCGGGACGACCACGGTGTCGGCCTCGCGCAGCACGGCGTTCTGCGAGAAGGCGCGGCCCACCACGCCCTCGTCGGGGACGGCGGCGGTGACGCGCTCGTCGTAGCGGCCTCGGACGTGCTCGACGTGGAGGTGCTCGCGCTCGGGGAAGAAGCGGGCGACGTAGCAGACCTTCGGCTTGAGCAGGTTGAAGATGGTCTGCAGGTAGGTGCGCAGCACGTCGGTGGTGCCGGCGCTGGTGGTCAGCTGCCGCACCATCTCCAGCAGGGCCTTCTCAGCGGCCTCGGGCTCCACGGGAGGAAGGGGCCGGGCTGGCTTCTTGGGCTCCTTCTTCTTCAGGTGAGGGCGGAGCGCCACGACTTCAGCGAGCCGTGGACCTTTCTTCTTGTTGGAGGTGGGCACGGGTTGTCAGCACCTTAGAAGAGGGACTTCGGGCCATCCTCTCGCATGGCTTCCACCAGGGGAACGCCCCGTCCGGGCAGATGCGTCCCAAAGGACAGAGGGGGTGTCTGCTGCCAGACACCTGGATGCCCGGCGGGTCAGGCTTGACGCCGGACGACGACCCCGCCCTTGTCGAGCACATAGGGCTCGACGAGGAGGGACTCCACCTTCTCCCGGAAGCCCTGGACGCCGAAGCCGCTCTCCTGGAGGGCGGAGAGGGCGGCCGTCTGCACGCGGCGCGCGGTGTCCTCCGCGGTGAGGAGCTTGAGCATCGGCTCGCGCGCCGGCTCGTACTTGAGGGGCCCGAGCACCTTGAGGGCGGCGATCTTCACGTCGTCCGACATGTCCTCCAGGAAGGGGAGGACCGCGGGGGCGATGCGGGGATCCTCGCGGCCGCTGACGTGGTGGAGCAGGACGACCTTCTTCTCCGGATCACGCGTGTAGTGGCTGCTCAGGTGGGTGAGCGTGTCCACGCAGATGTTGATGACCTCGGGCTCCGGCAGCAGGTCCCCGAGCAGCCGCAGCGCCCATGAGGTGGCCTGATCGCTCTTGCGGAGGAAGTCCTGGATGGGAGGGATGGCGTCCTTGCCGAAGCCCTTGATGAGCTCGAAGACGTGCTCCTTCTCGTCCGCGTCGGTGGTCAGCGGCTCCACGGTGAGGGTGAAGCGCGCCAGCAGCACGCCGGCGGCCTCGGGGTACTTCATCTCCCCGAGCTGCTGGATGGCCTTCTGGCGAGAGGCAGGATCCCCGTACTTCTGGGTGACCTTGGTCTTGAGCTTGAGGGCTTTCTCGGGGCCGGAGCCACCGAAGAAGTCGAAGAGGCCCATGTGCGTGCTCCGAAAGGATCGAGATGTGGAGGCGTCGTGTAGGACGAGGCGCCCGTCAAGGCAATAGGCAAGAAGCCGGGGCTATTTCCATCGTTCGGTGGGAGCCTAGAGCTTCAGCTCCTGCCGGACGTCTCCAGAGTAGGCGCGGGCGAGCACCTCGGCGGCCGCCTTCGCCTCGGGGGTGGCCGTCTCGGGGACCTTCACCTGGAGGACGAGGTACATGTCCCCCGGGGAGCCGCCCTTGAGCGAGGGCGAGCCGCGCCCCTTGAGGCGCATCTTCCTGCCCGACTGCGAGCCGGCAGGGACCTTGACGGTCAGCTCGCCCTGGAAGGTGGGCACCTTCACCTCGGCGCCGAACATGGCCTCGGTGATGGTGACGGGGAAGTCCATGTAGAGGTTGTCTCCCTCGCGGCGCACCAGCGGGTGCTCGGCCACCTCGGTCTCGATGTAGAGGTCTCCCGGAGGGCCTCCGCGCTCGCCCGCTGCGCCCTGGCCCGCGAGCCGGATCTTGGAGCCCGTCTGGACGCCGGGCGGGATCTTCACCGTGAGGCGCGTCGCCTCATCCGTGACGCCCGTGCCTTCGCACTGCGGGCACGGCTCCGAGGAGCGGCCCGTGCCGTTACAGGTGGGGCAGGCGCCCGCGAAGGGCATCCCCGCGCTGCGGCGCGTGCGGCCCGTGCCCTTGCAGGTGGGGCAGGGGCCGGAGGCGCCGCTCTCTCCCCGGCCATTGCAGCGCTGGCAGCGCCCCGGGCGCTGGAAGGAGAGCTGGCGCTCGGTGCCAGTGATGGCCTCGGCCAGGGACAGCGTCACCTGCGCGTTGAGGTCCTCCCCGCGCTCGGGGCCTCGGGCGCTCTGCCGGCGTCCGAACATCTCGCCGACGTCGACGCCAGGGCCCCCGGCTCCCGCCCGGCCGAAGAGATCTCCGAAGAGATCCCCCAGGTCGAAGTCCACGCCGCCCCCGCCTCCGGAGAAGGGGATGCCCCCCCCGCCGCCGCCGCTGGAGCGCGCCGAGCGATAGGCCCGGTACGTCTCGGCCTTCTTCTCGTCGAAGCCCATCTTGGCGGCGTCCTCGCCGAACTCGTCATAGAGCTTGCGCTTCTTGGGGTCCCCGAGCACCTCGAAGGCGGAGTTGAGCTGCTTGAACCGCTCCTCGGCGGCTTTGTTGCCGGGGTTGACGTCCGGATGGTGCTTCCGAGCCAGCTTCCGGAAGGCCTTCTTGATGTCCTCAGCAGACGCCGTCCGAGGGACCTCGAGGATCTGGTAGTAGTCGTCCGCCATTGCCGATCTGTCCTGAAAAATTCCTTCTGCAAGAAAGTAACCAGTCAAACGGACTGCGCCAGCGCGATGCGTGCTGCCGGGCACGATGTATAAAGTGGCCCGTGATGAAGGTGGTCCTGCCAGCGCGGGCGCGCCCCCGTCGAGCGGTGATGCTGGGGATGGCGGGCTGGCTCCTGGTGGCGCCTGCCGCCTCGCTGGCCCAGGGCAGTGGTGTGCCCACGGAGGCCGCACGCGAGCCCGAGGGGCGCATCCTCGACCAGGTGGTCGCCGTCATCGAGGGCCAGGTGCTGACCCGGAGCGAGCTGGAGTTCGAGACGCGGGTGGCGCTCGTCCAGCAGGGAGCCTTGCAGGCGGCCTTCGCGCGGCTCGATGAGGAGGCGCTGAAGGGAGGGCTCGAGCTGGCGATCAACATGCGGCTGCAGGTGTTGAGCGCGGATCGGCTGGAGGCGTTCCCGGCGGAGAAGGCGGAGGTGGAGGCGCGGCTGGCCCGGTTCCGGGCCTCCTTCGAGAGCGAGGACGCCTTCCTGGCCTTCCTCGCGCGAGCGGGGGCGGACCTGAAGCTGCTCACGGAGGTGCTGGAGCGGCGCGTGCGTGCCGAGCGCATCCTGGACAGCCGCATCCGGCCCCGGGTACAGGTGAGCGAGCCGGAGGTGCTGCGCTACTACCAGCAGCACGCCAGCGAGTACCCGGAGGGCTATGCTGCCGTGAAGGTCCGGCTCCAGAATCAGCTGAAGAAGGAGCGCTACGATCAGCTCGCCGCGAAGGACCTGGCCGAGCTGCGAGAGACCGCCCAGGTCCGGCGGGTGGCGTCCTTCGCCCGGGAGGTGCGGCGATGAGGCAGTTTCGCGAGGACTCTCCGCAGGAGGGCTCTCACCCCTTCGTGATCCGCCAGATGACCCACGAGGACATGCCGGCGGTGATCGCGCTGGAGAAGTCGGCCTTCAAGAATCCCTGGTCGCCCGAGCTGCTGCGGCGAGAGCTGGATCACGACTGGTCCACCGTCCTGCTGGTGGAGGAGCCGCTGCCAGAAGGGCAGAAGCGCCTGCTGGGCCTGGCCATCTTCTGGATCGTCCAGGACGAGGTGCACGTGCTCAACGTGGCCACGGCCCCCGAGCACCGGCGCCGGGGAGTGGCGCGGGCGGTGATGGACGAGCTGCTGGCCCGGGGACGGCACCGCCGCTGCGTCCTGGCCACCCTGGAGGTGCGCCGGAGCAACGAGGCGGCCATCGGTCTGTACCGCTCGTTTGGGTTCCGCTCGGTTGGTGTCCGGCCGAACTACTACGTGGACGAGAAGGAGGACGCGCTCGTCATGGTGCTCGACTTCTAGCCGTACGAGGGGTAGAGGTGCGCCCCAACCGCGTTTTCCAGGAATGGTCCCCCGCCCACTCGATGGTTCTTACCGTTCGAGGGTCAAGCGGTGCTTGACACGGGATGGTCCCTCCCTATACTCGCGGCCCTTTTTCTAGCGCAGTTGTAGGTCTATATGTGCCGCCCCGTTCCGGCGTGGGTGGCCATGAGAGAAGGAAGCGTCAGTGCCGACGATTAGCCAGCTGGTCCGCAAGGGCCGCGAGAAGTTGAACGTCAAGGGAAAGAGCCCCGCCCTGAAGGAGTCCCCTCAGAAGCGTGGCGTCTGCACCCGCGTGTACACCACCACTCCGAAGAAGCCGAACTCGGCGCTTCGCAAGGTGGCGCGCGTGCGTCTCACCAACGGGATCGAAGTCACTTCGTACATCCCCGGCGTGGGTCACAACCTCCAGGAGCACTCGGTGGTGATGATCCGCGGCGGCCGTGTGAAGGACCTCCCGGGCGTCCGCTACCACATCATCCGTGGCACGCTGGACTCCGTCGGTGTGACGGGCCGCAAGCAGAGCCGCTCCAAGTACGGCGCCAAGCGCCCGAGCTGAGCCGGTTCGATCACCTCCAGCCGTTGAGTCAGGACGCTCGCCCCACACCCTGGGGAGCGCGCCTTGTTTCGTTGTCTCGTGCGGTACATGAAGCCCTGGAAGCTCCCGCATGCGGGGGTAGGGCGTAAGGGAAGAAGCAATGCCTCGTCGTCGCGTAGTAGCGAAGCGCAAGATTCTGCCGGATCCGAAGTACCAGGATCGGCTCGTCACCAAGTTCGTCAACGACCTGATGCGCAAGGGGAAGAAGTCCATCGCGGAGGGCGTGTGCTACGGCGCCTTCGCCCTCATCGAGGAGCGCGCGAAGGAAGACCCCCTGAAGACCTTCAAGAAGGCCCTGGACAACGTCAAGCCGGTGCTCGAGGTGAAGAGCCGCCGCGTCGGTGGCGCCACCTACCAGGTCCCCGTCGAGGTCCGTCAGGACCGCCGCGTGGCGCTCGGCATGCGCTGGATCATCACCTACTCCAAGGCGCGTGGTGAGAAGACCATGCAGGAGAAGCTGGCCGGTGAGATCATGGACGCCGCCAACAACCGCGGCAACGCGGTGAAGAAGCGCGAGGACACGCACAAGATGGCGGAGGCGAACAAGGCCTTCGCGCACTACCGCTGGTAGGCCTGAGCGGCCTCGCGGTCTGACACCCGGATGCGCCTTGGCGTATCCGGGTGTTGCAGTTTTCTGACACACCGTTTCGGAAGAGGATTTTGGCAATGCCTCGCGAGTATCCGCTCGAGCGCTATCGCAACATCGGCATCATGGCGCACATTGATGCCGGCAAGACCACCACGACCGAGCGGATCCTGTTCTACACAGGCGCCATCCACAAGATGGGCGACGTGGATGACGGCAACACCACCACGGACTGGATGGTGCAGGAGCGCGAGCGCGGCATCACCATCACCTCGGCCGCCATCACCGCGTTCTGGACCCGCCGGGATCAGAAGTACCGGGTGAACATCATCGACACGCCGGGCCACGTGGACTTCACCATCGAGGTGGAGCGCAGCCTGCGCGTGCTGGACGGCGCCATCGCGGTGTTCGACGCGGTGAACGGCGTGGAGCCCCAGTCCGAGACGGTCTGGCGGCAGGCGGACAAGTACAAGGTCCCCCGCATCTGCTTCATCAACAAGATGGACCGGGTGGGCGCGGACTTCGAGATGTCCGTGGGCACCATTCGAGAGAAGCTGGGCGCCCGGCCGGTGCCGATGCAGCTCCCGCTGGGCGCCGAGGACACCCACCGCGGCGTGATCGACCTGGTGCAGATGAAGGCGCTGGTGTTCCAGGATCAGGAGCAGGGCAGCCGGTACGAGGTGGTGGACATCCCCGAGGAGTTCCGCGCCAAGGCCGAGGAGGCCCGCGCGCACCTGCTGGAGGCGGCCGCCGAGCAGGACGACGCGCTCACGGAGAAGTTCCTCGAGGGCCAGGAGCTCACCGAGGACGAGATCCGCGGGGCCATCCGCAAGGGCTGCGTGGGGCTGAAGCTGTTCCCGGTCTTCTGTGGCTCGGCCTTCAAGCACAAGGGCGTGCAGCCGCTGCTGGACGCGGTGATCGACTACCTGCCCAGCCCGCTGGAGATCCCCCCGGTGCACGGCAAGAACCCCAAGGGAGAGGACGAGGAGCGGCCCACGGACGACAAGGCGCCGTTCAGCGCCCTGGCGTTCAAGATCATGAACGATCCCACGTTCAGCTCCCAGACGCTCACGTTCCTGCGTGTCTACTCGGGGCGGCTGGAGGCGGGCACGGCGGCGTGGAACTCGGTGAAGGGCAAGCGCGAGCGCGTCAGCCGCCTGGTGCAGATGCGCGCGGACAAGAAGGACGAGATCACCGAGTGCTTCGCCGGCGATATCTGCGCCGTGGTGGGTCTGAAGCTGGCCACCACCGGTGACACGCTCTGCGACGACAAGCACCCGATCATTCTGGAGCGGATGGAGTTCCCCGAGCCGGTGATCGACATCGCCATCGAGCCGAAGTCCACGGCGGACCAGGACAAGATCATCCAGTCGCTGCAGCGGCTGGCGATGGAAGATCCCTCGTTCCGGGTGAGGACGAACGAGGAGACGGGGCAGACGCTCATCGCGGGCATGGGCGAGCTGCACCTGGAGATCATCGTCGATCGGCTCCTGCGCGAGTTCAAGGTCGACGCGAACGTGGGCAAGCCCCAGGTGGCCTACCGGGAGACGGTCACCATCCCCGCGGAGGCCGAGGGCAAGTACATCCGCCAGTCGGGCGGCAAGGGCCAGTACGGCCACATCTGGCTGCGGGTGATGCCCAACGAGCCCGGCAAGGGCTTCGCCTTCGAGAACAAGATCACCGGCGGGGCGGTGCCCAAGGAGTTCGTGGAGGCGGTGAGGCAGGGCGTCTCCGAGTCCATGCAGAACGGCCCGGTGTCGGGTTACCCCATGGTGGACGTGAAGGTGGAGGCCTTCGACGGCTCCACGCATGACGTGGACTCGAGCGAGATCGCCTTCAAGATCGCCGGCTCCATGGCCTTCCGCGAGGCGGTGAACAAGGCCCAGGCCGTGCTGCTGGAGCCCATCATGAACTGCGAGATCGTCACCCCCGAGGAGTTCATGGGGGACGTGATCGGGGACCTGAACGCCCGCAAGGGGAAGATCCAGGGGATGACGCCCCGGCCTGGCGGAGTGCAGGCCATTCAGGCGCAGGTGCCGCTCGCCGCGATGTTCGGTTACTCGACGGACTTGCGCAGCAAGAGCCAGGGAAGGGCCACCTACACCATGCAGTTCAGCCACTACGCGCCTGCTCAGAAGAGGGCCCAGAACCTTTGATGGCTGCCCGCTGAGGGGCCTTTCTACCGATTTCAGTTGATCTTTCAGTCGCTTTGAAGCACGACGCACCACCTTCTGTACCCGGATTCAAGTAATGCCGGCCGCTGAGCCGGCCCCACCAGGAGAAGTCATGGCCAAGGAGAAGTTCGACAGGTCCAAGCCCCACGTGAACATCGGGACCATCGGTCACGTGGACCACGGGAAGACGTCGCTGACGGCTGCCATCACCAAGGTGCTGGCCAAGACGGGAGGCG
>Ga0255338_1000651_pt1 | contig 93916 bp, 75 predicted proteins | sample MeOH1_35cm_T4_19_FD_203715 | JGI IMG/M metagenome (GOLD analysis project Ga0255338, IMG submission 203715) | Sandy soil microbial communities from University of British Columbia, Vancouver, Canada - MeOH1_35cm_T4_195 | ecosystem: Engineered > Artificial ecosystem > Sand microcosm > Unclassified ...
CCACCCACCCACCCAGGAGGATGAATTGGTTGAACGAGGCGACCCCACCGCAGGCAGGCTGACTGATGCGGTAGTGCACGACCTCGTGCCGCAGCTGCGGCAGTTCCTGCGCGCACGGTATCGCCTTGTCTCCGACCACGACGATCTGGTCCAGCAGGCCCTCAGCGACCTGCACCAGTACCTGTCGGAAGGCGCGTTCAGCGCCAAGTCCTCACAAGACCTGACCGCCCTGGCTTTTACGATCCTGAAGCGGCGGATTGCCGACCGTTTTCGCAGCGAGGCCAAGCATTTCGCCCTTTCGAGTACGACGCATGTCCACAGCCAGGAGCCGTTAGCGCCCAGTGCGGAAACGGTCGTCAGCTACAGGGAACTGCTCGCGACGGTCATTGGATTCATCGCGGAGATGGAAGAGAGCGACCGATCGCTCCTGTTGAATGAGGCTGCCGGCCCGGAGAGGACGGCGCCCATGCCCCCGGCGGAGCGCCAGCGATTGAGCAGGTTGCGTGCGCAACTGCGCAACTTGCTGCAGCAGCGGGGGGTATCGCCCCAGGACATGAAGGAGGATTCCGATGGCTGACCCCGTTCCTTTGCTGCAAATCATTCACGTCACGGACCTGCATGTGCAAAAGGGCCGCGGCGACAGGGCGGGTCTCGCGGCCAAGGATAGGCGCCTGCAAAGCTGGCTGCGGGAGCAGCTGGAAGCCTCCGACGCGTTCGACTGGAATGTAGGAGCCCTGGGCCATGACGAAACGGCTGCCTCGGACTTTGAACGTTTCCTCCGGAATTTTCGCGAGCGTGAAACCGTCTGGTTCTCGGGGCAGGAGGGCGGACCGGAGACATGGTTGGTTGACACTGGTGATGCCACCACCTCCGGGGACCCGGACTCGCTGCGGGCTGCATACGAACTGCTGGACAGATGGGAGGCGATCCTCAGGCCCTGCAAGGTCCGGTCCCTGTTCGGGAATCACGACGCCTGGCCGGGAATCCATCCCGCAGTGGCGGCCGCTGGCGGATACGAAGCGGCCATCGCGCAGCAGCGCGGTCTGCTGCGGCAGCGTGACGCCTGGCACAACGAACACTGGCTGCAGCCGCTCACCACGGGAACGGTGGAGGGGCTCCCTCGCATCGAATGCTACGGCCTTAACACGGTGCGTTTCGGCCGCTGGGACAACATCCGCGCGATCGGCGAGATCGAAGAAAACGATCTCACGGAACTCAAGCAGAAAATCCTGAACCAGGGCGACCATCCGGCGTACCGGGTCCTGTTGACGCACCACCCGGTGGCCTTTCCGTACCTTGCCGCGGAGCGCAAGGCGAAGGCCCTGACGGACAAGATGATTCTCAGGAACGCGGCGGACGTCGCGCGGCAACTGCTGAATGCGGCGCCTGTTGTTCCGATGGTAACCAGGAGCCCCTACATTCACCTCTTGCTGTCGGGTCACACGCACTTCGCGTATCCCGGGGCCGCATTGCCGGCCAACGTCAAGGATCTCTACCAAGGCGCGTTGGGGCGGACGCAGGCGCAACTAGTGGGTGGTTCGTTGATGCTGCTTCGTGCCCGCAAGGCTATGGCCAGCGCGGGGCCTGCTCAGGGTCCATCGGAGCGCGCCGGGGTGCCTCATTTCCCGGGCGCCTACGTGTTCGATGCGTCGCAACAGTTCCAGATTCTGCGCTTCTTCCATGACGCATCGGTGCCCGACGGGCTGCAGTTGCAACGGATCGTCATGGCGCGTGCTCCCAACAATCCTCGCGGGTACGGCATGTTCAAGCCGTTAACGTCCACGACCTTCGTGCCCTACGGGGATTCCATGTGAGCGTGCGCCGAACCCCTCAACCGAGCGGACAAGCGATATAAGCTGTTCCCGCTTGCGAGTCTGAGAGCAGCAGCGATGCTGCACGACTCGAGACGCCGTGCTTGTGCTTGAACGCTTGCATCAAGCCCGCGCGCGCGCCCGGGTCCGCCGCGCCCTGGCTTCCACCGCCGAAGTGCCGAAATTGGCAGGCAACCCCCGCCGCGACGGAGATGGCATAGATATCGGCAGCTGCCCCGACTTTGACGTCACGCTCGTTGGCATAGAGAAACAACAGATCTCTGATCGGCGCCGATCGGCTGGACAGAATGTGTCTCGCTTCGTACAGATTGGAACTCATGCCCGCAGAAAAAATGTCGACGCCTAGGCCCACAGACTCCTGCAACAGTTTCTCCGCGCCCGCTACCCCCCTAAAATATGTCGACGCGCAGGTGGGTTGCCAATGGGAAAGGCCAGGGAGTGTCCGAGCCGGCATTTCATCCAACAGAAACGCCACCGCGTTCACGAGAATTCCAATGTCGACGCCGGTTTCATCGCTACTAGGCAAGGTTGCCCGGCGAACAGCCTCGAGGATACGGACAAGCTGGCTTCGTCTCTCCTTGCCGTACCGCCAAATCGGAGTGCCAGTGCATTCCTCCACAGCGGCCTTCGCCACGGGCGCGCGCGCCCGCTGCGCGGACTCTGCATCTTCAATCGACTTGAAGCATCGAAAAGGCTGATCGATGTTGGAAGCGTTGAAGAGCAAAAACAGCTGTGGAGCGAATGCGATCACGCCGTCGCCGGCCTGGGCAACCAAGAGTTCGCGATAGGCTCTGACCGCAAGCGCAACTGTGGCGTGAGTGACGCCAAACGCTCCGAAATCGAGAGTCTCCAGAATGGCCTCGATGCTGCGTGTGCCAGGAAGCATGTTCGCATTCAGTGGTACTCCTTCGACAGGGATCGAAAGCGAATGCAGTTCCGCATACCAACGCGCCAGCACAAGTTGCGCGCTCTCGTCGCCGAAGGATTGGATTTCTGCTTCGATCGTGCTGTCGCTCAGGCGTGGCTTGGCCTGGAGCGCGTGTTGCATCTCCAGAGCCACGCGTTGCGACTCTTGGTCCGATGGTGTTTGGACCATCATCAGTTCCAGGACTTCGTTCGCAGCCGTTACCCATTCGTCGGCGATGTCCTTGCTGAGGTTGGAGCGCATGACATCGGCGACGTGCGTCGACAGAATAGCGCCGAGGGTGGCCGAAGCCTCCTCGAACTGTACTTGCGAGCGCTCGAACTCGCCCGGCCCGAATGCGGTCTCGAGGAGGTACGCGTTGAACTTTGCATCCATATGGGTTCCTAGCTTTCATACCCCTGTTATCGCGGATCGGTAGGATTCGTGACACAAAGGGTATTTATTTCGCAATGCGAAATTGCGGGGACTCACATCCGTAGAGCAGGAAACTCGATTTTCTGCGGCCAATCCTAACTGTTCTAGGCGGCTGACGCGCCGGCACCGCCCGTATTGTCGCCGCGACCAACTGGGTGGCTGCCACGCACATCGGAAAGCCCGAGGCCCGGAATACTAGGACCCAGGAAACCCAGTTGGAAGGACACTGGCGCTGTGGGATGAGCGGGGTTGCCCCCGCGGCAGACGCCCTGCGCCTGCGCGAATGGCTAGAAGATGACGAGATTGAGGAAGCGCAGCTCGACCAGCCTCAGTCCTGAGTCAAAGATGGATCAATCGTTGCTATCGAGCGACTGCTCGAATCCAGGCAGACCTGCTGGCCGAGGCGCAGCGAAATATTGTTTGGCCCGTGTCCACTGCGCAACCCAAAGGCTATTGGTCCCCTGAAGTCCTGGAAGACGTCCCTCAGAACATCCTTGATGTTGTTGTACGGATCGGCGCATCGATGCATCTCGCCAAACACGATCCCCCTTGCGTCACGAAAGATGCCTGCATTTTTCAACTGAGTCAGCATGCGATCGATCCGATACGGTGGCTCTCCGGTGTCCTCAATGAAAGCGATTGCGCCCCTCATCGATAACAGGAATCCCGTTCCAACACTGGACGCCAACAGCGACAAGCAACCTCCTTCAATCGGACCGATCGCATGTCCGCCCTGCAGAAACTCCACCGTCTCAGTTCGTTTTCCGGCACTCGCGAACAAAAGGCTGCGAAGCGATTCCCGGTTTTGCATGCCTTCATCGCCACTGCCGAGAAATTGAGCAGTTGCAATATTTGGCCCATGGACGCGAACTACATTTGGCCAGAGAACAGCCGCCACAGAATGCAATGTCGTGATGTCCGAGTACCCGACAAGAAACTTCTCGGGGACTTCAGTTAGCTCGCGAACGTAAGGTATGAGTCGCTGAGAACCGTACCCGCCTCGCGTGCAGAAAATCGCCTTGATCGACGGATCGAGCAACGCGTCGATCAAGCTGCTGGCTCTGACACCATCCGTCGCGGCAAGGTAAAGGTGCGGGTCTTCATTGCTGAGGTTGATCACCGCCAATCCCCAACCCGCGAGTACCGATATTCCCTCCGCCAACAGCTCGCGGTCCTTTCCTCGCTGCTGTGAAGCGGGAGAGATGACAGCGACTCGATCAGTTGCACACAGCTTCATGGTCAGTCCCCACTAGGTTGTCCCGCCGCGCGCGCGAACTCGGATCTTGGGCGTTGGTTCGTCGCAGTGGATCTGCGCCTCTCGGGGCAGTTACTTGCAGATCGGTGCACAGGTTTGTCGTTTACCATACGTTCGGCTCATGGCGCGGCAGAAAGGCAGACATCGCGTACCTGAGCGCCAGTTCATCGAACTCAATGCCGGCGGCTTTTGCGGCGTCACACGCTATTGATGTCGGCAGTAGCCCGGGAATGCCATTCATCTCCAGGACGACGATGTCGCCGCTTATTAGAACGAGTATGTCTGTTCTCGTGAGCCCAACCGCGCCGACGGCGTCATGAAGTCGCGGTAAGAACTTGGCAATCCTTTCTGTTGCAAGAGGGTGTAGCCGCGCGGGGATGATGTGCTGATTCGTGGCCGCAGGCCCGAACTTGAGCTCCTTGTCCATGACCAAGGCGGAACCCGTGATCAGCTCCACTATGGGAAGCAATGTGGCACCGTCCACCGTGTCAAGCATCGTGCAGCTGATTTCACATTCGATCGAGTGCTCCAACTCCTGAACTAGCACCTCCCCCTCCGCTTCAACCATGCCGAGGGCAGATCGGTAAGCCTCTTCCCATGAATGAAATACTCCAAGCCCTTCACTTGAGCCAGAGAAATTCGGTTTGACGAGAAACGGCGCGCCAATGCCGGCCGCCAAGTTCCTGAATATGGCGCGACTCACCCCCTTGCGAATGGAGAAGCCACGGGGCGAACGAATACCTTCATGCGGTTCGGCCAGATTTCCTACAACGCGTGACAGATTGTTTTTGTCCTGCATCAACGCGCCTGCCGCGGGCGTTGGGCCGGCACATGGGATTCCAGCAAGACGAGCCGCGGCAAAGATGTGGCCGTCTTCGCAAGGAGGCCCGAACCCAACCGGAACCACCAAGTCCGGCCGGTCTCCGACGAGTTTGCGCAAGTAGCCCTGCATGTCACCGGCATGAATCGAGTCCACGGTAAACGACTTCTTCAACGCTTGTGCCACGCGCTCGCCGGAGATGCGGCCATACCTGTCCTCGCTTGTAATTGAGCCAAACACTACGAGTGCCTTCATGTGCCAGCTCCAGAAGCAATCGCTTGCCGCGCATTGATGCCCAGGTCGAACCCGAGGTTCAAGATTGCGCTGACATCGCGGACAAGAAGCGCATGCGTCTCACGCAGGTATTCGTAGGTCTCTGTCCCGGAGAATCGATGAAGCATTCGGGCCTCGCGCTTCAGGCCCACGTTGCCTCCCAGTGAGGGATTCGCGGCCGCGTCGAGCGCCAGAATCGCTTCACCAATTGTCTGTGCCGTCGCAAATGTGGGCTCGTTGGCGGTTGGGCTGTACCATGGCACTCGACACGAGCGCAGTATTAGGGCTGCTGCGGGAGTCACTGCATATCCAAGAGCTAGGGCTGCGCTGCGGACGCGGCTGCGAAATGCCCAGAAGCGCGCTTCCGGCACGGGGCCGATTGTGATTCTGAACGCGTTTCCATCCACATCGAGATCGCCGAACAGTGAGCGAGAGGCGTGCTCAATTGCGTATCTAGTTGGATCGGCACCGTTTCGCGACCTCGTGGCGGCGCTCGAAAGCCAGCGGTGCTCTTGCTCGCTGAAGTTGACTTGGATATTCGCGGGCACTTCATCTTCCCGGGCAGAGAGTTCTAGCTCGATCTGGGGCTGCACATTGCATGCGCGAAGTGCCAGGCCGAAAGTCGCCACGCTAGCCAACGCAATAGCATCGTTGCTAGTCATGGCCTTGGGTGCCGTCGAGAACACGCGAACTCTGGTTGCCTTTCCGAGCAAAGCGGGCAGGTCGGTCCTCATCACCTCGGCAACGCAAGCCGCGTGCGCGAGACATCTCGCCGGCAGCGACTTGGGAGGAATCCCCACCCCGACGCGGACTTCGATGTCGCGCGTCCCAGCCTTCACCTCCGCGATTCCCTGCGCAGTCAGGCGTCGATCAGCGGCGCTCGTGACTGGAGCGGCAAGAGCGACCGACAGTGTTAGCTTAGGGCGCATCTGACTCCCTCCGAGCACAACAGCTGAACGATGATGCCCAAGTCGTTCACGGTGTGTTCCACGTAGACACCGAACAGCAACTGCGGGGCGCAGAAGGCGCAGTCGAACCCGGCATCCTCGGCTATCGGCATCGCCGTAACACTCGCTTCCTGATCTACGTTGGCATTCATGACAGCCACCTGCTCGAGATTGGGTAACGTCAGTAAAGCATTGTTTCCCACCAAACATCACGGATGGGCCATGCTGCCGTCCGACCCTCAGACTTGTGAGCCCCTGCACTGGGACTGCATCACCCCTGCACTCTGTATCATGTAAGGCGAAACAAACGTAAAAGGGGAGTCAAATTGAACGCTGGTGCACAACACAAGATTGATGTGAAAGGCGGAAGACTCCCACCCTGGGTAAAGGACATTGAGCGCTATATCCAGCACGGGATGCGTCAAAAGATTCTTTCCGGTGAACTGCGAATTCACGCGGAAGGCAAACTGGGTGAGTTCATTCACGACGCCTACGACGGCTTGCAGCCGGATGCTGGTGCGACATCGGCGGCCACCTCAATTGCAAGGGTCCTCATAGGGTCAAAAGGGACCGGAAAGACTATCTGCTTGGTGTGGAAGGCGGCGATCGTTTCGAATCTGGATTCGATTCTCCAAATTCCCAATGTTCATCCCTATCACTGTCGCCTTGGCTCCAGAACGATCGTTCTGGACCCGGCTGCACGCCCCGACTTTCTAGCCCATGCGACTTGGCACACCCTCTGGAAGGCACTGTTGATGGTGCTATTTGTGGTGCGCCAAGAGCTATCCGCCGGCACCGCTGGTCAATCGCCGGCTGCGGTGGAAAATGAATATGACAATGTTGAGCGCGAAGTTTTCTCCCTCGCACGTGAAACGCTGAGGGGAGAGAATCACGGCCATCGGGCTGATCCGATTTCGCCGCTGGTTGTTCGGCTAATCGGAGCGAACTGGGCGTTGCGCGACTACGGCAGGCTCTATTCCAAGGCCTACGCCCGATTGTCGGATGGCACGATTGCGCGCGACGGGAGGCCCGTTGTTTTGATCATGGATGCTCTGGACGAATCGCTTAGTGAGTCCGTGGCACAGGGAATCCGATCAGAGGACGGCAGAACTGTTTGGCTGGCCGCCCAGTCCGGCCTGATTGACGCGATATATGAGCTCGAATCCGCGTCGTCCGGGAAATTTCTCTGCTATGCCGGCGTGAGGCATGAGGCGTACCACTTCTACGCCAAACATGGGAACAAATCCCTTAGCCAAATTGACGAGGAATTTGCCCTCAAGCTCGTTGATCAGTATGACCGCGCTTCGATGGATGACATTTTTGCGATCAATGTTGAGCGAATGAAGATGGCGACGGCGCCGCTGTTTTCGGGAGATGCGCCAACCCAACAATTCTTCGGCACTACCGCATACAAGCATCTTTACGTCTACGGGCAGACCGAACATCCCATTGACTGGCTTTGGCGACACACATTTGCACGCCCTAGAGAATTAGTGTGGCACGGGCAAGAGCTTGCTGACAAAGCTCGAGACAGTCGAGGCATTCAAAAGGCCGCGATTGATCGCGCATCGGTCTCAAGAATCATCAATCAGGTTGCTTATGCGATCTACAAAGACTACCGAGATCGCATGGTCCCGAGCTGGGACGGCTGCATCGACGAAGGTCTGTCTGTCTTCGATCGAAACATCCTTCTGTCATCGGAACGCACTCAGATAGAAAAGAAATTTGCGTCTGCGCCAGGACGCTCCCCATCAAATGAACTTGAGCAGGTTGGACTGATAACCTATCTCTATCGCAGAGGACTCATTGGGTACCCGAGGCCTCGTCGCCAAATGTCAAGTGAAAAGGTTTCGGGTCACGCCCTTCCGTGCGAGCAGGTTTTTGAGCAGCCGGGCACTTCCACTCTCACCGAGTCTCTGCCGGTCGCCAGCTACTATATTCTTCATCCGTGCTTTTCCGAGGCTGTGATACGGCATGTGAAGACACGACAAGAATCCGATTTTTTCACCCGTAGATTTGTCGTCGGCGCAGGCTTAGGATGTCCCGAGGACTATCCGGCTCCCCGCGTTCAATTGCGACGCGATCAGCATTCGGGACTTCTCGAAGTGTGGCTACGCCATCCTGGGGCCCAAGGAAATGACCTCAGTCACGTATCCGACTTGTCAGACCGCGAATCAGACACTCGAACTCTCTTTGTGTGCATTGCTGTGGCAATGTTTAAAGATCACATGCAACAAGTATCGATTGAGAGACTCAGTGCGATCGCTGAGGAGCTAAGAATTGAACGTTTAGTGAGCTCGTATATGGGTGAAAAGAAGCTACAGGAGCTACAGGAGCTGGACGGAACCGTACCTGTTTTGGACAAGGCCGGCATGGCCGTTACCCAAGGGCATACGGAGCGGTATATCCTCAATTGCATGGACTACGAGAGCAGCAACGTGCCGAGTGCTGTCCGGCAGTTTCCCACCTCTATCGGCAGCACTTTTCAAATAGGCCTCGATACGAGACATTCAACTCACACATCGCTACGCACCTATTCGCTGCGCGGCGTTACCCCGAGCGAGATCGAAATTATTATCTGACCGGGTTGAGGAGTTGGGAATGAAGAGGCTTACGTCCGTTGATGGCCCATTCCCTACGAGCCTCTGACTGCCGAACAATTGCACTTTGCGCGTGGGTGGTACTCGACTGAAGCAAACGCTGTCAAGCCGCCTTGAGCAGGGGAACGACGTTGCTGCCGATGAGAATGGCATCCAGCCGATCCCCTAGCCTGCGCCACGTCTCGCGATTTTTACGGCATAGTCATAGTGGAGGTAGTACCGGCAATTTGGCGCTGTTCGATTCCTTCCGTTAGCGCGGGGCCGGACATCCTGACGGGTCGCAGAGCCGGCTGACTGAGGCGCGGAATAGGCACATTGTTCGGGATGGCAAGCCAGACCTCGAATGGTGCCTGAGTACCAATGCCATGAACACGCAGTCCGGTGAGCAGACAAACCACGCCTTGCGCGACGCGCAACGCGACTTCCGCAAGCTAGCGGTGCTCACTAAGGGGCGACCGGGGAGGCTGTAGTCGCCTCGTCCGATGCGTTCAAGCTTGCCTGAGCTAACGAGGCGAATTAGAACGGCTGTAGGCAACGACTGGTCGGTCAGGTCGCGCACACGAATCAACTGGGGGAACGGCGGATCAGGTTCGCTGCATAGACGGGGATCAGAGCGTGTGCCTGGCGACGCGGGCGAACGTTCGCTGCCGAGGCTACTTGTCGCCCGTCGGTGCCCTTTTATTCTTCTTCTCTAGAATGGCGTACAGAGTCGCGAGCGCATGCTTTTTCTCAGCCATGTACTCGTGCGAGTCATAGTGCTTCGCCTGGACACCACTGATCCCGTGCGACTGGAGTTGTCCCCGGATATGCAAAGAGATCTTCGCTGACGCGAGTAGTGTCTCCACGCCGGAGCGGACACGCTTGAGCTGGAAGCACTCGATGCCGGCACGCGTGGCAATCTCGCGGGCCCAAGTCGTGAGACTGGTCGGGTGCATCGGAGTCACTCCGCCATTCGTGCTGAAGACATAGCCCGCATCCGGCAGCAACTTGAGTTCCTTCCGTACCGCGGGTGTGATGGGAAGAAGATGTTCCCGCGCTTCCTCCCGGTTGCCCTTGGGATCCAGCAGCTTCATCGTCTGCTTGTTCAAGTGACGCTCAGCTTCCACTCGCACCAGCTGCGCCGCCCGTTGAGCGCCTGTGAGCAAGTGCACGCGGAGCGCGGCGCCGACGACGACGTTCTCCTCCCGCTTGAGCGCATTCCAGTACTTGTGGAGATCCCTTTCCGACAGAGGGTCCTTCATCGCCTTGCTCTTGATCGGTGCCGTGCTCGCGACCGGGTTGTCGGTGATGCCAAATTTCGCGAAGGCTGCGGGCAGCATCGAATCGGAGTCAGATCGAATTGCGCTCGTGTATGCCGCTCGCAGGTAAGCACGGAGTTTGCGGGCTGTGGTCTTCTTGCCGGCTTCGATCAGCCTGCGCTGCGCCGCGACGACGTCGGCTTTGGATACTTCCAGTGCCGGCGTTTCGGCAAGGGTAGGGAAGGGGTCGAGCAGGTGATTCTTGAAGATGCCCCCGGCATCCTTGTAGGAGCTCTTGCCCTGAGCCTTCAGGTGCCCGCAGTAAGTTGTGCATAGCGCGCGCAGCGTGTGCACCCGGCGGGTCTCGATTACCTTCTTTTCGTCTTCCTGCGACGCTCGGCGGGCCTGTTCTTGGCGTTCCAGTTCGCGCGGATCCTTGCCGGTGTCGACCAGGACGCGGAGTCTGTTGGCCTCAGTCCGCGCTGCTTCGATGCTCCAGCTGCGCACGTCACCGATGGTACGGCGCATGGTTTCGCGGCCGAGCTTCGTCTCGAACACGAACGATTTGGCGCCAGCTCGCGTGACTCGTACACGAAGGCCGGGTGCCTTTCGGTCCCGCAGGAACGCCTGGCCCTTGTCAGGTGGGCATTGGAGCCGCGCGATGAGTCCTGAGGTAAGCTCATATGCGTGGGACAGATCTACCGGGGTGTCTTGACGAGGGCGCATATCCGTTGGTCTGGAAGAGGCTTATCCATGTAGCCACCATGTAGCCACTTTTCGGATATTTTGCCGCATTTCGATCAACGCCCGCTAGAGCCAAAAACAACGTAAGTAGTTGATATCAAAGGGAATTGTCTGCTGAATTCGACGAACGCAAATTCACCTCAACAGGTGGTTTTCTGGACTTTTAATCCGTTGGTCACAAGTTCGAATCTTGTACGTCCTACCAGGTACTCAAGGGCTTGCTGCCATGACTCGCAGCAAGCCCTTTTTTTATTGGACTCGTGTGGCCGCCCCGCCCGCTACTCGCCCTGGGGCCCCGGGGTCGCGCTCGGGTGGCGCCGTTCGTGCAAGAGTTTCATCGCGGCCAGTAGCAATACTTCGGCATGAGCGCGTTTCGCCTGGGCTTCGAGAAACAGCGGGTCCGACTCATGCAAACGCTTCGCGGAGAATTGATGCGTGGCCGTGCCGACGGTGTCGAAAAGCCGCCGCTCTGTCGTCAGGAAAGCGTCTTGGGCCACCTTCCAACGCGCGAACGCATCAGTGATGTCATCCCTATCCATCACCTAAATATCGCGCCACCGCTGTGCTTGTCAATATGAACATCCATACATATCGACCGCGGCGCGGCAGACGAGCTAAAGCGTGGCCAGGTCGACGGCCTGGGCCATCGCCTGGTAGCCCGCGTCGTTGGGATGCAGGTGGTCCCCGCTGTCGAAGGCGGGGTTCAGGCGCGTCGGGTCTGCCGCATCGCGCAGGGCCGCGTCGAAATCGACCACCTCCACGCCGTCCGGGCGCGACCTGATCCATGCGTTGACGGCCTGGCGCTTGGCTTCGCCCTCGTCCGAGTAGTAGCCCGCGGGGCGGTACGGCGGCAGGGTGCCCAGCAAGACCTTGATGCCCCGGGCCTTGGCGCTGGCGGCTGCCGCCGCGATCGCGGCCGTGAGCTGCTGGGCCGTGACCGGCTGCGACGGCATCGGCTCGACCGAGAACCCGATGTCGTTGAGGCCCATGAGCAGGAGGGCGTGCGTCACGCCCGGGACGTCCAGCACGTCGCGGCCGAATCGGCTGCTGCCGCTGGGCCCCGAAAAATCATGCAGCCACCGGTTGCCGGAGATGCCCGCATTCACCACGCCGGTGCGCGACTGTCCCGCGGCTTTCAGCCTGTCGTCCAGCAGATTGGGATAGCGCCGCGCGTCGTTGACTGGCGAGCCCAATCCGTCGGTCAGCGAATCGCCGAAGGCGACCACGACGCGCGCCGCTTCCGTGCTCGAGACTTCCACGCTGCCCAGGGCGAAGTAGGACTCGCGCTGGTCCGCGATCGGTGCCTGCGCGGAAGGCGCGGCCAGCTGGTTGCCGGGCACGATGAAAGCTGTCTGCCGGCCGTCCGAATGGACCGTGGACACCGCCGCCGGTCCGGCGAAGTACATCGAGATGCTCAGGTTCTGCAGCGCCGCGACCGGCAACGCCACCGGATCGCTCGTCGCTTCGGCGCCCGCAGCCAGCGTGAGGGTCGGCTGCCCGCCGAATGTCACGGTCCGGTCCGTGGCGGGATCGATATCCGATGTCACGGCCAGGGTCCGGGCGACATGGACGCCGGAGAAGGTGACCGGACTTTTACCGAACAGGTTGGACAGTCTCACGCGCAATGAATCGCCCCCCAGCGAAAGCCGGACGACCTGGCGCAGCGTCTGGTTGTCGAAGGTCTGGGGTGCCAGCGCGGCTGTCCCTGGCAGGGACACGGTGGCATCGTGCATGGCTGCCGTCCATGACGCATAGGATTTGCTCTGGGGCGGCTGCGGCGCCGGTTCGGGTGCAGGTGCGGGTACGGGGGCCGGTGCCGGTGCAGGTGCCGGTGCGGGTGCGGGTACGGGGGCCGGTGCAGGTGCCGGTGCGGGTGCGGGAACGCTTCCGCCGCCACCGCCGCCGCAACCCGTGAATGCTGCCAGCAGCACGACACCGAGAAAGGACTGGAGCGCCGCGCGACGCCTGGATAAATGCTGCACTGGTCGGTCTCCCTGGCCCGCTTGTGGGCCAGCCGATGTTCGCAGGCTCTGCAGCGCGGGATCGTAGGAAAAGAGCGCGCCTTGCGCGCCCCTGGCGCGAATGCCTGCTGTTGAGTCGGGGTCAGTCCGATCCGGTCAGCGAGCGCTTGCGGGCGGTTGCCCGCGCAGGTTCCGGTGCGGGCAACAGCAGCTGCGCCTCCTTCGCCACCCGGACGCAATCCTTGATGTGCTCCTCGCCCAGGTAGCGCAAGGCGGTGTAGCCCATGACGGCGGCGACAGCCTGTCCCGCGAAGGGCACGTACTTCGCGGCCTGTTTGGTCGTGAAGCGCACGCCGACCTTCTGGGCCATGCGCAGCACGAGGTCGCGCGTGATGAATTTGCCCACCACCACGGAGCCGACCATCGCCAGGGCCTTCTGCACCTGCTCGCGCTTGTGGGCGGGCAGGGCGTCCAGCTGCTGCGGGGTCAGCCCGAACTGCGCGTTGATCGCCGGCACCAGCCGCGAGAGGAGCGCGGCGTCCACGGCCCAGTCGAGCCCGGGGATCGGCACGGCGCTGGCGGCGGCGCCCGCCAGCGCGCGGCGGTTGAGCAGCTGGCGGCTGCGGCGAACCGCGTCCTCGAGGATGGGGTCGCCTTCAGCGAGTTGCAGGGCGGTGGGCATGATTCCTATCTGGTGACACCCACAGTGTGGCCCAAGAGGCGCTAACGCGCCGTTTCCATCGCCTCGATGTCGCCGGAAAGCGCCAGCCACCGTTCTTCCAGCGCCTGCAGCTCGTCATTGACGGCCTTCAGCCGCCGGCCGGCTTTCGCAATGTCCGCGGGCGGCAGCTGCGCCGACAGGCTTGCCTCGAGCGACGCCTTGTCGGCGTTGAGCTCGGCCATGCGCTTTTCCGCCTGTTCCAGTTCCCGCCGCAGCGGCTTGACACGCGTCGCCAGCTGCGCACGGTTGGGCTGGGGTGCCGGCGGCGGCGGCGGGGGCGGCGGCGCCGCCGCGGCCGCGTTGGTCTCGGCGCGCGCTTCCTCGCGCAGGCGCTTCGCCTCGTCCAGCAGGTACTTCTGGTAGTCGTCCAGGTCGCCGTCGAAAGGCGACACCTGACCCCGGCCGACCAGCCAGAACTCGTCGCACACCGCGCGCAGCAAGGCGCGGTCGTGGCTGACCAGCATCACCGTGCCTTCGAATTCGTTCAGGGCCATCGACAGGGCCTCGCGCGTCGCGAGGTCCAGGTGGTTGGTCGGCTCGTCCAGCAGCAGCAGGTTGGGGCGCTGCCACACCATCATCGCCAGCACCAGCCGCGCCTTCTCGCCGCCGCTCATCGTGCCGACGGTCTGCTTGACCATGTCGCCGGTGAAGTTGAATGTGCCCAGGAAGTTGCGCAGGTCCTGCTCGCGGCCGGACTCGCCGGAATTCGGCCCCGCCTCGCGCGCCAGCCGGAACATGTGTTCGAGCGGCGTGTCCAGCGGGCGCAGCACGTCCAGCTCCTGCTGCGCGAAGTAGCCGATGTTCAGGCCCTTGCCCTCGGTGATCGTGCCGCCGAGGGCCGGGATATCGCGTGCGATCGTCTTGACCAGCGTGGACTTGCCCTGGCCGTTGGCCCCCAGGATGCCGATGCGCTGGCCGGCCATGACGGAGCGGTTCACCCCCCCCACGATCAGCTTCGGCTTGCCATCGACGACATAGCCGAACTGTCCGTCCGTGATGGCGAGCATCGGGTTGGGCAGGTTGTTCGGCTCCTTGAACTCGAAGGTGAAATCCGCGTCGGCGAGCACCGGTGCGATCTTCTCCATGCGCTCCAGCGCCTTGACACGGCTTTGGGCCTGCTTGGCCTTGCTGGCCTTGGCCTTGAAGCGGTCGATGAACTTCTGCAGGTGGGCGATCTTTTCCTTTTGCTTAGAAAAGGCCGACTGCTGCAGTTCGAGCTGCTGCGCGCGCAGGGTTTCGAAGGCGCTGTAGTTGCCGCCGTAGCGCGTGAGCTGCTGGCGCTCGATGTGCAGCGTGACATCGGTCACCGCGTCCAGGAACTCGCGGTCGTGGCTGATCACGATCAGCGTGCCGGCATAGCGCTTGAGCCATGCTTCCAGCCACACCAGGGCGTCGAGGTCCAGGTGGTTGGTGGGCTCGTCCAGCAGCAGCAGGTCCGAGGGGCACATCAGCGCGCGCGCCAGCTGCAGGCGCATCCGCCAGCCGCCGGAGAAGCTGTTGACGGGTTGCTCCAGCTCGCTGGTCTTGAAGCCCAGCCCCAGGATCAGCGATTGCGCGCGCGGCACGGCGTCGTGCTCGCCGGCGTCGGCCAGGTCGGAGTGCAGGTGCGCGATCTCCATCCCCAGGTCGTGGTTGTCCAGGTCCTGGTCGTGCGCGGTCTCGGCGCGCGCGAGGGCTTCGCGCAATTCGATCAGGCGCGTGTCGCCGCCCAGGACGAAGTCGGTGGCCGATTCGTCGGTCTCCGGCATGTTCTGCGCGACCTGGCCCAGCCGCCATTGCGCGGGCATGGAAAAGTCGCCGCTGTCCTCTTGCAGCGAGCCGTTGATCAGGCCGAACAGCGTGGACTTGCCGGCGCCGTTGCGCCCGACCAGCCCGACCTTTTCGCCCGGGTTCAGTGTCACGGAGACGTTGTCGAGCAGCACCTTCGCGCTGCGGCGAAGGATCACGTTGCGCAGGAAGATCACTTGCCGCCCAATTTCGCGAAAGCCTGCCGGAAGTCGGCCAGCAGGTCGGCCTGGGCCTCGATGCCGACGGAAAGCCGGATCAGCGAATCGGCGATGTCCATGCTCTCGCGCTGCTCGGCGCCCATCTCCCAGAAGATGGTGCGCGCCACGGGCAGGGCCAGCGTGCGGTTGTCGCCCAGGTGGCTGGACTTGATCACCAGCTCCAGCGCGTTGAGCACGTCGAACGGGTCGACGCCTTCCACGGTCTCAAAACTGAGCAGCGTGCCCGCGTCCTTGAACAGCTGTTTCGCCCGGGCATGCTGCGCGTGGCCCTCCAGCCCGGGGTAGTGGACTTTCGCGACGAGGGGCTGGTCGTCCAGCCACTTCGCCAGGACATGCGCGTTGGCGCAGGCCCGCTCCATGCGCAGCGACAGGGTTTCGGCCCCGGCGGCGATGCGGTGGCCATGCTCGGCGCTCAGCGTCGCGCCCATGTCGCGCAGGCCCTTCTTGCGGATCTGCAGCAGGCCCCAGCCAGAGTGCGGCCCCTTGCGGTAGGAGGGCAGGATGTTGGGGTACTTGTCCCAGTCGTACAGGCCGGTGTCGGAGATCGATCCGCCCAGTGCGTTGCCGTGCCCGCAGATGGATTTGGACAGCGAATGCACGACGAGCGACGCGCCCACGGCCCTGGGGCGGAAGAGGGCGGGCGTCGTCATGGTGCTGTCCACGACGTAGAGGACGCCGTGCCTTGCGCACAGCTTGCCGATGGCTTCGAGATCGGCCACCTGGGTGCGCGGGTTGGCGATGGTCTCGACGAACACCATGCGCGTTTCCGGCCGCAGGGCTTGCTCCACGTTCGCCGCCTCGGTCGCGTCGACCAGGCTCACTTCGCAGCCCATTTGCGTGAGCGTGTTCATCCAGCTGGCCGTGTTGCCGAAAAGGAAGCGGCTGGCCACGACGTGGTCGCCCTTCCTCAGCAGCGCCATCATCGACGAGCAGATGGCCGCCATGCCGGTGGCGAAGCACACGGTGCCCACCGCGTCTTCCATCAGGCTGACCTTGGCTTCCAGGGCCTGCGTGGTCGGGTTGCCCTGGCGGCCGTAGATGTGGCCGCTCTTGTCGCCCTGGAAGACGGCGGTGAGTTCTTCCGCCGTCTCGTAACCGTAAGCGGTGGCGATATGCAGCGGCTTGAGGAGGGCGCCATGCTCGACCGTGCCCAGGCGGTCGGCATGCAGGATGCGGGTGGTGATTTCTCGTGTCATAAGGGCTGTATTGTCGCCGCTCGACGCATGCCCCCACCCCGGGCGTCCCCCAGCGGGGGAGGGGGCTATGGCAGCAGGGCGTCGCGCGTGGCCAGCAGCACCTGGTCTTCCCCGGCGCTGGTTTCCAGCCAAACCACTTCCAGGCGCGGGAACGCGGCCTCGAAATGCCCGCGCTCGTTGCCGATCTCCAGCACCAGCACGGCCCGCTCGCTCATGTGGTCCGGGGCGTCGCGCAACAGCGTGCGGACGAAATCCATGCCGTCGGCGCCGCCGGCCAGCGCCAGTCCGGGCTCGGCCCGGTATTCGGCGGGCAGCTGCGCCATGCTCTGCGCGTTCACGTACGGCGGGTTGCACAGGATCAGGTCGTATCGGCCCGGCACGGACTGCAAGCCGTCGGACTGCAGCAGCCGTACGCGCTCCCCGACCCCGTGCTTGTCCACGTTGATCCGGGCAACCTCCAGCGCGGTTTCCGAGATGTCGGCGGCGTCCACCGTCACCTCGGGATAGGCCATGGCGGCCAGGACGGCCAGGCTGCCGTTGCCGGTGCACAGGTCGAGCACGCGCCGGGTGTGTTCGCCCAGCCAGGCGTCGAGGCTGCCATCGGCCAGCAGCTCGGCGATGAAGCTGCGCGGGACGATCGCGCGCTCGTCCACGTAGAACGGCACGCCTTGCAGCCAGGCTTCGCGCGTCAGGTAGGCGGCGGGCTTGCGCGATTGGATGCGCTCGGTGATGAGCTCGGTGACGCTGTCCTGCTGCTGCGGCGAGACGGCCATCTCGGCCACGCCGTCCAGGTCGTCCAGCGGCAGGCCCAGTTGCCACAGCACCAGCCAGGCGGCTTCGTCGAATGCGTTGGCGGTGCCGTGGCCGAAGGCGACGCCGGCCTCGTCGAGGCGGGCGGCGCTCGCCTCGACGAGCTCGATCAATGTCATAAGGCGGCTTCGAGGTTCTCGAGAGTGCGGCGGTAGATGTTTTTCAGGGGCTCGATGTCGGCCACGCGCACGTGCTCGTCGATCTTGTGGATGCTGGCGTTGATCGGGCCGAACTCGATCACCTGCGGGCAGATGCGCGAGATGAAGCGGCCGTCGCTGGTTCCGCCGGTGGTGGAAAGCTCGGTCTCGATGCCGGTCTCGGCGCGGATCGCGCCCTGGATGGCGTTCACCAGGTCGCCGGGCGTCGTGAGGAAGGGCAGGCCGCCCACCACCCAGTCGAGCTGGTAGTCCAGCCCGTGCCGGTCCAGCACCTCGTGCAGGCGCTTTTGCAGGCCCTCGGGCGTCGATTCGGTGGAGTAGCGGAAATTGAAATCGACCGTCACGGTGCCGGGGATCACGTTGCCCGCGCCGGTGCCGGCGTGGATGTTGCTCACCTGCCAGCTGGTGGGCTGGAAGAAATCGTTGCCGCGGTCCCATTGCGTCGCCACCAGTTCCGCCAGCGCCGGCATCGCGAGGTGGATGGGGTTCTTCGCGAGCTGCGGGTAGGCGATGTGGCCCTGCACGCCCTTGACGGTGAGCTTGCCGCTCATGGTGCCGCGCCGGCCGTTCTTGATCATGTCGCCGAGGCGCCCGACCGACGTCGGCTCGCCCACGATGCAATAGTCGAGCCGCTCCCCGCGTGCCTTGAGCCGCTCGCACACGACCACCGTGCCGTCCACGCTCGGGCCTTCCTCGTCGCTGGTGAGAAGCAGCGCGATCGACAACCTGGGTTGCGGGTGGGCCGCGAGGAATTCCTCGGCGGCCACGACGAACGCCGCGATCGACGTCTTCATGTCGGAGGCGCCGCGGCCATAGAGCTTGCCGTCGCGGTGGGTGGGCGTGAAGGGGTCACTGGCCCATTGGTCCAGCGGCCCGGTCGGCACCACGTCCGTGTGGCCGGCAAAGACGACGGTGCGCCCCGCGCCTTGCGCGTCCAGCGCGCCCGCGCGCCTGGCCCAGAGGTTGGTGACCCGGAAGGTGTCCGGGCCGCTCAGGATGGTCTCGAACGCAAAGCCCAGCGGCGCCAGCCGCTCGGCGATGATCTGCTGGCAGTGGCCGTCCTCGGGCGTGACCGACCGGCGTGAGATCAGCTGTTCGGTGAGGTGCAGGGCTCGGGACATCTCAATCGGCGCCGGGCCGCCCCAAGCCGATTGCCGCCCCCTCGGGGGGCAGCGCAGTACACGAAGTGTCAAGCGTGGGGGCCATTTCAGTGTTTGACGTCCAGGGTGATCTCGGTGAAAGAGGGCTCGTCGGCCATGTCCTCCTCGGAGGCGCCGTCTTCCACCTCGGCCTTGTCCTTGCCCGCGAAGTCGTTCTGCAGCCGCCATTGCAGGTTGGTGGGCGAGTCGGCGTAGGCGAGGCCCTCCTTCTTGTCCACGACCCCCTCGACGATCAGGCGTGCGATGTCCTGCTCGAAGGTCTGCGAGCCCTCGGCCATCGATTTTTCCATCGCTTCCTTGACGCCGGAGAAGTCGCCCTTCTCGATCAGCTCGGACACCAGCTTGGTGTTGAGCATCACCTCCACCGCGGGCGCGCGGCCGCCGTGGACGGTGCGCAGCAGGCGCTGCGACACGATGGCCTTCATCGCCGCCGCGAGGTCGCCCAGCATGGTGGGCCGGACCTCGACGGGGTAGAAGGACAGGATCCGGTTCAGCGCCTGGTAGCTGTTGTTGGCGTGCATCGTGGCCAGGCACAGGTGGCCCGATTGCGCATAGGCGATGGCCGCCGACATCGTTTCCCGGTCGCGGATTTCGCCGACCAGGATGACGTCCGGCGCCTGCCGCAGGGCGTTCTTGAGGGCCGTCTGCATCGACTGCGTGTCGCTGCCCACCTCGCGCTGGTTCACCACCGACTTCTTGTTCCTGAAGAGGAATTCGACCGGGTCCTCGATGGTCAGGATGTGGCCCGACACCTTCTCGTTGCGGAAGTCCATCATCGAGGCCAGCGTGGTGCTCTTGCCGGCGCCCGTCGCGCCCACCATCAGCAGCAGGCCGCGCTTTTCCATGATGAGGTCGCCCAGGATCATCGGCACCGACAACGAGGCCAGCGGCGGGATCTCGGTGGTGATGTAGCGGATCACGGCCGCGTAAGTGCCGCGCTGGCGCATGGCGGAGATGCGGAAATTGCCGATGCCTTCGATGGCGTGCGCCATGTTCAGCTCCCCGGTCGCCTCCAGTTCGTCCATGCGCTTGGCCGGCAGCACTTCGGCCAGCAGCGCCTTGGGCGCGTCCGGCGGCAGCAGCTGGTTGTTGATCGGCAGGCATTGCCCGTTGATCTTGATCAGCGCCGGCGAGTGCGCGGACAGGTACACGTCCGACGCCTTCTTTTCGCTCATCAGCCGAAGAATCCGCTCCATCGTGCTCATTGGTCCCCCTCAATCCGTCATTGATGCCACTGGTGCCGCTCAGTCCCGCAGCAGGTCGTTCAGGCTCGTCTTGGCGCGCGTCTGCGCGTCGACGCGCTTGACGATCACCGCGCAGTACAGGCTGTACTTGCCGTCCGCGCTCGGCAGATTCCCGGAGACGACGACGGAGCCGGCCGGGATGCGGCCATAGGTCACGGTGCCGGTCGCGCGATCGTAGATCTTGGTGCTCTGGCCGATGTAGACGCCCATCGAGATCACCGAGTTCTCCTCGACGATCACGCCCTCGACCACTTCCGACCGGGCGCCGATGAAGCAGTTGTCCTCGATGATCGTCGGGCCGGCCTGGACCGGCTCCAGCACCCCGCCGATGCCCACGCCGCCGGACAGGTGGACGTTCTTGCCGATCTGGGCGCAGCTGCCCACGGTCGCCCAGGTGTCCACCATGGTGCCTTCATCGACATAGGCGCCGATGTTCACGTAGCTGGGCATCAGGATCGCCCCCTTGGCGATGAAGCTGCCCCGCCGCGCCACGGCGGGCGGCACGACGCGAACGCCCGTCGCGGCCATTTCGTCGGCCGAGAGGTGCGCGAACTTGGTCTGGACCTTGTCGTAGAAACCCAGGTCGCCGGCGCGGATGATCTCGTTGTCGCGCAGGCGGAACGACAGCAGCACGGCTTTCTTGATCCACTGGTGCACCGTCCATTGGCCGACCGACTCGCGGGTGGCGACCCGCAGGTGGCCGTTGTTCAGTTCCACGATCACGTGTTCCACGGCCTCGATGACGTCCTTCGGGGCGGACTGGGTGGAGATGTTGGCGCGGTTCTCCCACGCGTTGTCGATGATCTGCTGGAGCTGTTGGGTCATTGCGTTGATAGGGGTTTGACGGACTGGACGAACTGGACGATGCGTTGCGCGGCTTCCACGCATTCCGCGGTGGGCGCCACCAGGGCCATGCGGATGCGGCCCGCCCCGGGGTTGGTCCCGCCCGTCTCGCGGGCGAGGTAGCTGCCGGGGAGCACGGTGACATTGTATTGAGCCAGCAGGTCGCGGGCGAACCCGGTGTCGCTTCCGCGCACACCGGCCCAAAGGTAGAAGCCCGCGTCGGGCAGCTTCACATCCAGCACCTCGGCCAGCATGGGCGTGACGCGCGCGAACTTTTCGCGGTACATGGCGCGGTTTTCCGCCACGTGCTGCTCGTCGCCCCAGGCCGCGATGCTGGCCTGCTGGATCACGGGGCTCATGGCGCTGCCGTGGTAGGTGCGATACAGCAGGAATTTCTTGATGAGGGCCGAGTCGCCCGCGACGAAGCCGCTGCGCATGCCGGGCACGTTGCTGCGCTTGGACAGGCTGGTGAAGGAAACGAGGTTCCTGAAGTCCGGGCGCCCGAGCTGGGCGGCGGCCTGCAGGCCGCTCAACGGCGGTTCCTCGGTGAAGTAGATCTCGCTGTAACACTCGTCGGAGGCGATCACGAATCCGTGCTTGTCCGAGAGGGCGAACAGCTTCTTCCACTCGTCCAGGGGCATCACGGCGCCCGTGGGGTTGCCAGGGGAGCAGACGTACAGCAACTGGGTGCGGGCCCAGGTTTCCAGCGGCACGCTGTCCCAGTCCACCGCGAAGTTGCGGGCCGGGTCGCAGGACACGTAATGGGGCTCGGCGCCCGCCAGGAGCGCCGCGCCTTCGTAGATTTGATAGAAGGGGTTGGGGCACACGACCACCGGCTTGTCGGCGGGGTCGATCACCGTCTGCGCGAAGGCGAAAAGGGCCTCGCGCGTGCCGTTCACCGGGAGCATCTGGGTGTTGGCGTCCACGGCGAGCCCGTAGCGCGTCATCAGCCAGCGGCGGAAGGCGTCGCGCAGCCCGGGCTCGCCGGCGGTGGCGGGGTAGGTCGCCAGGCCGGACAGCGAGTCGGCCAGGGCCTGCTTGATGAATTCGGGCGTGGGGTGCTTGGGCTCGCCGATGCCCAGGCTGATGGGCGAATAGGCCGGGTTGGGCGTGACGCCCACGAAAAGCTGCCGCAGCCGCTCGAAAGGGTAGGGCTGCAGGCGGGACAACAGGGGATTCATGGGGGGGATTATCGGCCCCCGGCCCGGCCCGCCCACGGCTACTGACGAGTCAGGCAGGGCGGCGGATTGCGGCGTATTCTTTCTCTCCCCAAAACCTCAAGGAGAGTGCCATGCTGTCCAGCGCCAGCGTCACGACCATCCTGCCGGTGGTCGACATGTCCCGTGCCCGCGCGTTCTACGAAGGCAAGCTGGGATTCAAGCCGGAGGGGCCCAGGCCCGATGGCGACGTGCTGTACCACGTCGGCGGCGGCGCGCAGATCGCGCTGCACCACAAGGAAGGCGGCACCAAGGCCGACCACACCGCCCTGAGCTTCGAGGTCGGCGACATCGAGGGCGACATCCGCGAGCTCGAACAGGCGGGCGTCGTCTTCGAGGACTACGACTTGCCGGGCTTGAAGACCGTCAACCACGTCTGCGTCCTGGGCTCGGAAAAGGCGGCCTGGTTCAGGGACACCGAAGGCAACTACCTGTGCCTGCACCAGGAGATACACTGACCTGGCCGCGTTGCCGTCAGACCGTGTAGACCATCCCGTTGCCGATCACGCCGATCAGCGCGGCCTGGTTCTCCGGCGACTCCGAGAAGCCCACCAGGATGCCCGAACGCGGCACGCCGCTTTCCAGGCGGGCCACGTGGTACGCCAGCCCCTCGTCTTCGGGCGCGCGGTGCAGCACGTTCAGGTAGAGGCGGGTGACGAATTGGGCATTGTCCAGCGCGCCGTAGGTGTCGCTGAACTCGGGACTGTCGATGAAGTTCTGAGCGATCTGCACCAGGCCCCAACCGACATCCAGCGCATTCATCTGGAAGCCGAGGCCGGGGACGTCGGGGCTGCGGTTGAAGGCCGCCTGGTACAGCCGGTAGGCCTGGCCCGCGTTGCCCTCGACGTCGAACGCCATGTTGAAGTCGGCGAACTGGAGCCGCTCGACGCCCGAGAGGACGTCCGTGCCGTCGGGACCGGAAACGGTGAACCCCGTTTCATTGAAGATGATGGAGTGGCTGGCCAGGGTGCCCGTGTACAGCGCGGTGTCCAGGCCGCTGCCGCCGTCGATGGTGTCGTCGCCCTCGCCACCCACCAGGGTGTCGTTCCCGTCCCCGCCACCGAGCGAGTCGCTTCCAGCCAGGCCGTCCAGCCGGTTGTTGCCCGCGTTGCCCTGCATCACGTTGCCCAGCGCATTGCCGGTGCCCGACAGGTGGCCCGCACCACCGGCCAGGGTCAGGTTCTCGACGAACGCGCCCAGCGTGTAGCTGATGCTGGCGACGACCTTGTCGATGCCGCCGCCGAGGTTGATGTCGGCCGGGTGCATGCCCGTACCGAGAGGTTGCAGCGCCGGCACGCCCGCTTCGACCACCTGGTCGCCCGCGCTGTCGACGCCGTAGACGTCGTCGCCGGCCCCGCCGGTCATCACGTCGTTGCCGGTGCCGCCATCGAGGTTGTCGGAGCCCGTGCCGCCGCTCAGCTGGTCGTTGCCGCCGCCGCCGAGCAGGGCGTTGCCGCTGTCGTTGCCGGTGACGACGTCGTCGCCTTGCCCGGCGTCGACGATGACCGGGCCCGCGCCGGGTGCCACCGTCAGCGCGTCCGCCCCCGTGGTGCCGAGGATGAAGGTGAGCGACCGGTCGTCGAACTGGACGACCTCGACATTGCGCAGGAGATCCCGGCCGTCCGGGCCGGAGACGATCAATTCACCCGGGAGCTGGCCGCTGGAGATCGCGTAGTCGCCGAAGCTACCGGCAAAACGGGCGGTGTCCGTGCCGTCCCCGCCGTCCAGCGTGTCGTCACCCGCGCCGCCCTCGAGCGTGTCATTGCCGGCGCCGCCGCTGATCACGTCATTCCCGCCGCCGCCCTCGAGCAGGTTGGCCGCCGCGCTGCCGACGAGCGCATCGCCGAAGCCGGAGCCGATGACCCCTTCGACGTTGGAGATGGTGTCGACCCCGTCGCCGCCGCTGGCGGCGTTCGTGCCCAGGTTGACCGAGATGCTGGCCGCGGCGTCGCCGTAGTACAGAACGTCGAAACCCGCGCCGCCGTCGAGGATGTCGTTGCCCAGCTGACCGGCCAGGAAATCATCGCCGTCGCTGCCGGTCAGCGTGTCCGCGAACGACGAACCGCTCACGGCTTCGATTCCGGTCAGCTGGTCGTTGCCGGCGCCGCCCGTCGCCACGCCCGTCTTCAAGTTGGCGTTGACCGCACTCGTGGCGCCGTCGTAGAACGCGATGTCGAAACCGTCGCCGCCGTCCAGGCTGTCGTCGCCCGCGCCGCCGTACAACTCGTCGTCGCCCGCCCCACCCAGCAGGGTGTCGTTGCCGGCGTCGCCGTGGAGCAGGTCCACGCCGCCCAGCCCGATCACCAGGTCGTTGCCGGCCCCGCCATGAATTTCATCGCCGCCGAATACATCCGGCAAGGCCGAGGTATGGACGGGCGAACCCGTCAGGACGTCGTCGAAGGCGGAGCCGATCAGGATGTCGGCCGCGCCTTGTTCGATCGTATCCACGCCGCCGAAGCCGTCGTTGGCCGATCCCGTCGTGGCCGCGTCCTGTGGCTTCGTGACCGTCACGCCCGACGCCGAATTCGCGTAGGTCAGCGTGTCGGTGCCGGCGCCGCCCACGAAGTAGTCATTGCCCGCGCCGCCTTCGATCGTGTCGTTGCCCGCCCCGCCTTCGAGCCGGTTGTCGCCGCCGTCGCCCACGACGGTGTCGTCGAAGGCCGATCCGCGCACGTTCTCGATGTTCGAAAGGGTGTCGGTGTCGCCCCAGCCATCCCGTGCCGTTCCCGTGGCCAGGTTCACGTTGACGCCAGAGGGATTGAAGTTGTAGTCCGCGCGGTCGGTGCCGCCCTGGCCATCGATGGTGTCGTTGCCTTCGCGGCCCTCGAAGGATTCGAAGGTGCCGCTGTCGCTGCCCGTGAGCACGTCGCCGAAGTCCGAGCCCCGCACCGCCTCGATGCTGATCAACGTGTCGGTGCCGCCCAGGCCATCCTGGGCGGACCCGGTGCCCGTCCCGCCCAGCGTGACCGTCACGCCCGAGGTGCTGGTGGTGTAGTCGGCGCGGTCATAGCCGCCGCCGCCGTCGATCGTGTCGTTGCCCGCGTTGCCTGTGAAGAATTCGAAACCGTCGATGGTGCCGGTGCCGTTGGCGGGATTGCCGCCGGTCAGCACGTCCCCGAAGCGCGAGCCGCGGATCCCTTCGATATTGAGCAGCGTATCGGTGCCGCCGAGGCCGTCCTGCGCGATGCTGCTGGCCAGATCGACGGTCACGGCGCTGGCGGCCGAGTCGTAGCGCACCACGTCGATACCGCCCTTGCCGTCGATGGTGTCGTTGCCGGCAATCCCCTCGAACTGCTCGCTGAACGCCGAATCCGAACCCGTGAGGGTGTCGTCGAAGGTCGACCCCCGTACATGGTTGATGTTCTGCAGGGTATCGGTGCCCTGGTCGCCGCCGCTCGCGACGCCGGTCGTGAAGTTCACGGACACGGCGCCCGTGGCGCCGGCATAGTTGACGCGGTTGCTGTTGGCCTGCAGGACGGTATCGATCGTCCCGCCGTCGATGGTGTCGTTGCCCGCGCCGCCGGTGAACTCCTCGAAGATCGCTGCGCTGCTGCCGAGGATCTCGTCGTCGAAATTCGACCCGACGATGAAGTTGACGTTGGCCACCTTGTCGGTGGTGCCGAAACCGTCGCTCACGGTGCCGCCGCCACCGCTGCCGTTGCCGGTGATGCCCGAGAGATTGATCCTGACGGCGGACGGCGATGTGGCGTACGTCAGCACGTTGAGGTCGGTGTATTCGATGCGGTCCGCGATGACGCCGCCGTCCAGGTAGTCGTTGCCCGCACCGCCCACCAATGTGTCGCGGCCCGCCCCGCCCAGCAGGGTGTCGTCGCCGACGGTGCCGAACAACAAGTCGTTGCCCGAGAAGCTGGTGGCCGCGTCGACGCGGCGGATCGAAACCCCATAGTTGCCATCGGGGTCCGTGTTGTCGCTGAAAAAGCTGTCGTTGGGCGAAAACAGGATGGTCGTCGCCCCGACGGGGATTTGCACCATCGTCGTGCCGCTGCCCATGACGAAGAAGTCCTGCGGAATGTCGGTGGCGGCCTGCGTGGTCGCCTGCGGCAGGGAGGTGACGTGCGAGTACACCGCCGGGGCCACGAACGACGTGCCGTCCGAGAAGACCGCGAGCATGCTGCCGTTCACGTCATTGAAGTTGACACCCGCTTTGTACGCGCCGGTGCGGGTGATCGTGATCACGTCGCCGGGCGCCAGGCCGAGGTCCGCGAGCAGGGCGGAGTCCGCGGGCCTGTGAGGGTGGTCCTCCGGGGCGGTGGCCAGGTACGTGCCGCTGGGGTCGATGTTGCCGGCGCCGCCGCCGGCCGTCACGGTCTGGTCGCTGAACTGGAGCGCCTCGACCGAGAACAAGGCGTCGGTTCCGTCGCGCCCCGCCACGTTGTCCGCGACGCTCAGCAAGCCGCTGCTCGAATCGTAGGCGATGGTGTACTGCGACCGGATGCCGGTGAATACGGCAGTGTCGAAGTCGTATCCGCCGTCGAGGGAATCGTTCCCTCCACCGCCCCGCAGGGTGTCGCCTCCCTCTGAACCGGCCAACTTGTTGGCACCGCCGTCGCCCACGAGGACATCGTCGAAGTCGGACCCGCGGATGCCTTCGAAATTGGCGAGAGTGTCCGTGCCGTCGGCGCCTGTCGCGAGGCCCGTGGCGAGGTTGACCGACACGGCGCCTGGGGCATCGCCGTAATAGGCGATGTCGAAGCCGCCCGCGCCATCCAGCACGTCATTGCCCTGCATGCCGCCCAAGTACTCGTCCGCGCCCGAGCCCGTCAGCGTGTCGTTGAATGAGGACCCTCCCGCGCCTTCGATCTGGCTCAACGTGTCGTTGCCGTCCGCTCCCGTGGCCAGCCCGGTGCCGAGGTTGACGTTGACGGCGCCCGGGCTGGACCCGTAGTCGACGACATCCTGCCCGTTCCCGCCCACGAGGCTGTCGTTGCCCGCCCCGCCGTGGAGTTCGTCATCGCCGTCTCCGCCCAGCAAGGTGTCGTCGCCGTCGTCGCCTTCCAGGAGGTCGTCTCCGCCGAGGCCGCTGATCGAGTCGTTCCCCGCGCCCCCGCGGATCGCATCGCGCCCGAAGATCTCGCCCCAGGCCGCCGTGTAGATGGGCGAGCCGGTCAGCACGTCGTCGAATGCGGACCCGATCAGGTCATCGGCGGTGCCATGGCCGAACGTGTCGGTCCCGCCAAAGCCGTCTGTCGCCGTCCCGATCGTCACCGAGGCCTGGGGTTTGGTGACGGTAACGCCCGCCGGCGAACTCGCGTAGGTGAGCGTGTCGACGCCGGAATCGCCCTGCATCAGGTCGTTTCCCGCACCGCCGATCAAGGTGTCGTTGCCGGTGCCCCCCCACAGCGTGTCGTCATTGCTCCCGCCGTCCAGGACATCGTTGCCCTCGAAGCCCAGCAGCGAATCGTTGCCGGCCATGCCGAGGATGCTGTCGTCGCCGCTGGTGCCGGGCAGCGGGTCGTCGCCGCTTGTTCCTGTGATCGGGGTCATTCGGTCTCCTCGGCCGGGGCCTGTAACGGGTATGGGTACTGCTTTTGCATCCAGATCACACAGAAGCAACTGTTTCAATATGTTATACCCTCTGATGAGCAGACTTGTCCATCAGAAGGAAGGGGCCGGCCATGAAGAAGCAACGGAAACCCGGCATGACCTCCAGCGCCGTGGCCTGGGCCTGCGCGATGGCGTGTTGCATCGCGAGCCCGCTCGCCGAAGCAGCCAGCGCCGAAATCGTGATGCTGGTGGGCAAGGGGGAGCGGCGCGATGCCCCACGGGGCGCGTGGCAGCCCGCCGCGGTGAAGCAGAAGGTCGGGGAAGGCGAGTTCGTCCGCACGTTGGCGGACAGCCAGATGGCCATCTTCCTGCCGGACCGCACGCAGATCCGGCTCAACCAGAACAGCCTGCTCGAGCTCAAGTCGATCGCCGAAGCGGCCGACTGGTCGGAGTCGCTGGTGCGGCTCAATGCCGGGCGCGCCTGGAGCCAGGCACGGCCGCAGGCGACCACGACCGCCGCCACCCTCGATCCGCGCCGGCTGCGCGTGAAGATCCAGACGCCGACGGCAACGCTGGGCATTCGCGGCACCGACTGGGAAGTGGAGGTCGGGCCCGACGGCCGCACCCAGCTCGCCGTGTTGTCCGGCGTGGTCGAGATGTCGAACGAATTCGGCAGCGTGGACGTGGGCAAGGGCGAGGCTGCGACGGCGCAAGCGGGTCAGGCACCGGTCAAGCATGTGCTGGTCAATCCGGGGAGCCGCATCCAGTGGGTGTCGTCCTGGCGTCCGCAACCGCGCTACTGGGCCGGGGACGAGGCCGACCGCTTCGCCGCCGTGATCGCGCGCGTGGACAACGCAGAGTTGAGCGCTGCGGCTGCGCAGCTGCAACCGCTGGCCGGGAAGGACCCGGTCGCGGCGATGCTGCTGGCCGACGTGCTGCTGCACCAAGGCCAGGCCGCGCAAGCGCAGGCGGTGCTGTCACCGCACACAGCGGCCCATGCCAACCCGCGCGGCACCGTGCTGCTGGCGCATGCGATGGCCCAGCAGGACCAGCTGCCGCAGGCGAGGGCCCTGCTGGCGTCGGCGCTCGATCGCGCGCCGGGCAACGTCGACCTGCTGCTGGCCCAGGGCGATCTCTCGATCCTCGAGGGCGACGCGGCCCGCGCCCGCCTTGCGTATGGCCAGGCGATCGCGGTGCAGCCGGCCAGCGCCGAGGCCTGGTACGGCCTGGGCGTGGTCGAGTCGGGGCGCGAGAACATCCGGCAGGCCCGCGCCGCGCTCCATGAATCCCTGAAGCTGCAACCCGGCTCGGCCAGGGCCGGGGCGGAACTGGCGGCGGCGGAGACTTTCGCGGGCAACCTGGGGGTTGGCAGGCAGCTGTTGCAAGGCGTATTGGCGCGCGAGCCGGACAACTACCGCGCGTTGACGGCCCTGGGCCTGAACCAGCTCAAGAGCGGCCGGCCCGCGGCGGCGCTGGAAGACTTCATGAAGGCCGGCGTCATCGAGCCGCGTTACGCGCGCGCCTGGCTGTATTCCGGCGTGGCCTTCTACCAGCAGGGCGAGCGCGAACGCGCACTGGAGGCATTCCGAAGGGCCGGGGAACTTGATCCTCGCGACCCCATGCCGCACCTCTACACCAGTGTGGTGGAGGCGGACGCGCTCGAATTCGGCCAGGCCATCGCTTCGGCCCGGCAGGCGCAACAGCGCATGCCTTTCCTCAAGTCGCTGAACCAGGCGGCCAGCAACCAGAAGGGCAATGCCAACCTGGGCAGCGCGCTGGCGAACTTCGGAATGCAGGAGTGGGCGGGTTACTTCGCCACCGAAGCATACTCGCCGTACTGGGGCGGCAGCCACCTGTTCCTGGCCGATCGCTACACCGGCAAGTTCAACAAGAACTCCGAGCTGTTCAAGGGTTTCCTCACGGAGCCGCTGGCCTTCGGGGCGTCCAACCTCAATTCCAGCCTGGTCGGCGCGCCGGGCCACCACGGCCGGGTTGACCTGTTCCTGGAGCGGGGCGACTGGACCCAGCTCGCCACCATCGGCACGCTGAACGGCCTGCGTGTGGAGCCCACGCCTGTCGCGTACTTCGTCAGCGGCGACCTGGCCCGCGCGGATGCCAACCACGACGGCAGCACCGCGCGGGGCCGCAACTTCACGCTGGGCCTGGGCATCAAGCCGCAATACGACGTGAGCCTGTTCGCTTTCGCGACGGACACCCGCCTGGTGGCGACCGTGCGCACGCCGGCTCTCACCAACAGCCCCATGGTGCAGGCCGAGAGCCGCGCCGATCTGGGGTTGAACTTCAAGTTCTCCGCCGAAAACCAGTTCTGGCTGAAAGCGGGCGGCGGCCGGCAGGACAACGACCTGTCGGGCTCCATCGTTTCCCAGTCCACCGCCGACGCGCTGAACCAGGCTTTCGGCACGGCCTCGATCCTGCCCGAGGGCGCGCTGGATGGTTTCAAGTCCGGCATCGAACAGCGCGACCTCCAGTTCCGGCACGCCTTCACCTCCGGCATGGTGCAGTGGACGTGGGGGCTGGAGCGCTCGCGCCAGGAGCGCAGCGGCGCGCTCGCGATGACCTTCGCGCCAGTCCGCGTGGATGTGAGACAGGGCTACGACGTGAACGCAACCGACGCGTACCTGTCCGCGTCGTGGCGGGGCGCCGGGCGACTCGGCGCGCAGGTCGACCTGTTCCGGCAGTCCGCCACGCTGCGCCGCCAGGATGCGACGACGCTGGGCGTGCAGGCGCTCCCGCCGGCGCTGTTCACGCTGGAAGACACCGCCGCCGGCCAGCGCGTGTCGGAATGGAACCCCCGTGCGGGCGTGAAGTGGCAACTCGCGCCGCTGCAGTCGCTTCGCGCCGTGGTGCAGAGATGGCGGCGCCCGGCATCGTCCGCCACGCTCGGCCCGATCGACACCGTGGGCGTGGCCTTGAACGACCGGCTCGTCAACGCCGGCGGCTTGTACAGGCGCGCGCGCCTGCAGTTCGACGCGGAGGCCGGCGGCTCCAGCTTCGTGCATGCCTTCCTGGACCACGAACGGGTGGACAACGGCCTGGGCGGGCGGCGTTCCGCCATCTCGGACTTCGAAGTGACGCAACTGGAAAGCCTGCGCCGGCGCCCGGAAGTCTTTTCCGCGCGGGCGGACCTCGAGGACACGCCGCAGTTCGCGCAAGGGCGCGTCAATTCGCTGGGGCTCGCCGGCAACCACCTGGTCAGCCGCAGCCAGGCGCTTTCGGCGCGTTACCTGTACCGGCAGGGCGAGCAGACGGGTGCGAATGCCGGACTGGCCGTTCCGTTCGTGCCGCGCCATTTCCTCCATCTGGGTGCCCAATGGGCGCTGCCCGCGCACTGGCTGCTGGGCGCCAGCGCGGCCTACCGCAGCGAACGCTTCAAGGATGCGGACAACCTGGAGCGCATGGCGCCGGGCTGGTCGTTCGGACTGACGGCGTACTGGGAAAGCGCTGACAAGCACTCCAGCGTGCAGGCCATCCTGGACAACCTGCTCACCCGGCGCGACGCCGCCCTGCAGCGCGACCCGCGCCTGGTGCTGCGGTATTCGTACAGCTTCTGACGGGAGGGCGCTACGGCAGGGCGGCCGAGCCGTCCCATTCGGGCGGCGGCGGCGATGCCTCGAGCCCGGCCAGCCGGCGCAGCAGCAGTGCGGCCACGCCGTCGCACGCATCGAGCGCAAGCAGCCCCGACCACTCCGCCGCCGCGGCCCGCCAGTCGCGGCGCTCATAGGCGGACCAAGCCACTTCGCTGGAGCGGTTCACGTGCGTGTCGCTGCACGGCGTGAAGACGTCCACGGCGACCTGCTTGCCCTTGACGCGGGCACGGTCCACGCGCCGCAGGCCCACCGATGGCTGCAGCAGGGCCGCCGTGCTTCCCGAGACCAGGATGGTCGTGCCGTACACCTTGTTGGCGCCTTCCAGGCGGGACGCCAGGTTGACGGTATCGCCCAGCGCCGTGTATTCGAAGCGCAGGTCCGAACCCATGTTGCCGACGATGGCGGGCCCGGAATGGATGCCGATTCGCAGCGTCAGCCGCTGCGTGCCCATAGCGAGGAACCGCGCCTGCAGCGACTCCATGGCCTTCTGCATCGCCATCGCCGCGCGCACCGCGTGGACCGCATGCCCGGGGTCCGCCAGTGGCGCGCCCCAGAACGCCATCACCGAATCGCCGATGAACTTGTCCACCGTGCCGCCGTGGTCCATGATCACCCGCGTCATCTCGTTCGCATAGAGGTTCACGACGTCCGCGACGGCTTCGGGCGAGAGGTTTTCACACAAGGTGGTGAAACCCGTGAGATCACAGAACAGGACGGTGAGCTCGCGGCGTTCGCCCCCGAGCTTGAGCTGGCCCTGGTTCGCGATGATCTCGTCGACCAGGTCCGCGGACACGTATTTTCCGAAGGCGGTGCGAAGGGCCGACACCCGCTGGCGCTCGGTCCAGTAAGAGCCCGAACCCATGATCGCGAACGACGACAACAGCGCGAGCAGCGGAATCCCGGTGAACTGCCAGACCCCCTGGTACGCGAAAAGCCACACCGACCCGACGACGATGGCGGCGCCCAGCGCCAGCAGCAGGAACGCACTGCGCATCGGGTGCCAGAACAGCAGGACCGGCGCGGCCAGCAGCAGGCTCAGGGTGAGGACGAACAGGTTCCAGCGGCCCGAGACGGGAACGATGACCTGCCCCATGAGAGCGTTCTCGATCGCCGTGGCCTGTATCTCGACGTCGGGGGTCAGCATCCGTGACGTCTGCAGGAACGGGGTGGCATAGGTGCCGCCCTGCGCGGCGTTCGCGTTCAATGTCGCTCGGATGTCGCGTCCGATCAGCACCACCTGGTCCGCGAAGAACGACTCCGGCAGCGCCGGATTGCCATCGAGCGCCTGGTGGTAGGGCACGTAGGGAAAAGTGCGGGCCGGGCCGAGGTGCCGCAACAGCGCGCCGGACGGCACGGCCGGCTCCTGGACCATGCCCGGGCGCTCCTTGACCAGCACGCGCACCACCTGCCGCCAAAAGGAATCGTCGTCGTCGGGCACGAGGCGGATCACGGCGTCGTTGTCGAGCACGATGGCCTTCGCGCCGGCGAGAGCCCCGGCCTCGGTGAACTGCGGCAGGGGGTCGACGCGGCGCCACTGGCGCACCGTGGCCGTCTCCGTGAATGCATGGTCTGCCGCGAGCACCACGTTGCCTGCGGAGCGGATCGCGTCGGCGAGTGTCCGGTCCTCCTCGGCGCCGCCGGGCTCGGACAACACCAGGTCGAAAGCGATGACGCTGGCCCTGGCGTGAACCAGCTTGTCGATCAGGCGGGCATGCACGTCCCTGGGCCAGGGCCAGGGCTTGCCGATCGCGGCGATGGAAGCCTCGTCGATACCGATGATGGTGATGGGAAGCGACGAGCGCCGCGGCGCCGTCGACACGCTGAGGGCGTCGAACAGCTTGAGTTCGACCGCCTGCCAGTGCAGCGAAAAGATCAGCAGCGTGCACAACGCCCATGACGCCAGCACGGCCAGTGCGGCGAGCTTGTAGGGGCGGTGCGTGCTCGTGGGTGGGGGCACCTCCGGATGCCTCTTTGGAATTACATCGGTAATGCCAGTGTATCAAGGCCGGGCCGGCGCCTGGGTGGGCGGCCCACGGTGCTCGGGTAACATCTGGCGTCCGTGGGAGCCTCCCGGCGGCCGTCACCAACACACCCCTTTTCAAGCGTGCGTCTCAATTCCATCAAGTTATCCGGGTTCAAGTCGTTCGCCGAACCCACCAACTTCATGCTGCCGGGCCAACTGGTGGGCGTCGTGGGGCCCAACGGCTGCGGCAAGTCCAACATCATGGACGCGGTGCGCTGGGTGCTGGGCGAGTCGCGCGCCAGCGAGCTGCGCGGCGAATCCATGCAGGACGTGATCTTCAACGGCACGAACACCCGCAAGCCCGCCTCGCGCTCGTCGGTCGAGCTGGTGTTCGACAACTCGGACCACCGGGCCGGCGGCCAGTGGAGCCAGTTCACCGAGATCGCCGTCAAGCGCGTGCTCACGCGTGACGGCACCTCCAGCTATTACATCAACAACCAGCCGGTGCGCCGGCGCGACGTGCAGGACGTGTTCCTCGGAACGGGCCTGGGCCCGCGAGCCTACGCCATCATCGGCCAGGGCACGATCAGCCGGATCATCGAATCCAAGCCGGAAGAACTGCGCCTGTTCCTGGAGGAAGCCGCGGGCGTGTCCAAGTACAAGGAGCGCCGCCGCGAGACCGAGAACCGCCTCTCCGACACCCGCGAGAACCTGACCCGCGTTGAGGACATCCTGCGCGAGCTCAACGCCAACCTCGACAAGCTCGAAAAGCAGGCCGAGGTCGCGCAGCAGTACAACGCGCTGCAGTCGGAGGTGACGCTCAAGCAGCACCAGCAGTGGTTCCTCAAGCGCGCCGAGAGCGAGGCCGACCAGGCCAAGGTGAAGGCCGACGCCGAGAAGTCGGTCAACGACCTCGAATCGCGGGTGGCCGACCTGCGCCACATCGAGAGCGAGCTGGAGACCATCCGCCAGGCGCATTACGCCGCCGGCGACCAGGTCAACCAGTCGCAGGGCCTGCTCTACGAAGCCAGCGCCGAAGTGGGCCGGCTGGAGGCCGAGATCCGCTTCGTGGTCGAGGGCCGCCAGCGCGTCGAGCAGCGGCTGGCCCAATTGAAGGAACAGACCGCGCAGTGGGCCGCCCGCAAGGACGATGCCGCGGCCGAAGTCGAATCGCTGGCCGCGCAGGGCGTGGAAGCCGAAGAAAAAGCCGTGTTGCTGGCCGCGCAGGTGGAAGAGCAGCTGCAGCAGTTGCCCGAGCTGGAAGAGGCGATGCGCCAAGCCCAGGCCAAGGCCAACGAGCAGCGCGGCAGCGTCGCCCAGGTGCAGCAGCAGATCCAGGTGCTGGCCGCCGACCAGCGCAACATCGAGGAACAGTCGCGCCAGCTGAACCAGCGGCGCGAGAAGCTGGCGGCCGACCGCAACGCGCTGGCGGCGCCGGACGAAGTCCGCCTGGGGAACCTGCAAACGCAGTTGGCCACGGCGCAGGAAGCGGCCGAAACCGCCGACGCCCGCCTGCACGAGCTGCAGGAGCAGGTGCCGCAGCTGGACGAAGACCGCCGCTCGAGGCAGCAGGCCGTCAACACCGAAAGCCACAAGCAGGCCGACCTGTCGGCGCGCATGGAGGCGCTCAAGGCCCTGCAGGAAAAGGTGAAGACCGACGGCAAGCTGCGCCCCTGGCTCGCCAAGCACGGCCTGGACGGGCTGCAGGGCCTGTGGAGCCGCATCCACATCGAGCAGGGCTGGGAAAGCGCGCTGGAAGCCGCGCTGCGAGAACGCATGAACTCGCTGGAGGTGTCGCGACTGGACATGGTGCGGGCCTTCGGCAACGACGCGCCGCCCGCCAAGCTGGCCTTCTACAGCCCGCCGCAGGCGGCATTGCCCGAAGCAGCATCGGCGCTGCCGCGTCTGGCAGACCTGCTGCGCCTGAACGACGCGGGCCAGAAGGCGCTGCTGGCGGACTGGTTGCACGGCTGTTACACCGCGCCCAGTTTCGAAGACGCGCTGGCGCTGCGCGAGAAGCTGCGGCCCGGCGAAGTGATCTACGTGAAGAGCGGCCATGCCGTCACGGCGCACAGCGTGAGCTTCTACGCGCAGGATTCGGAGCAGGCCGGCCTGCTCGCGCGCCAGCAGGAAATCGAGAACCTCGAAAAGCAGCTGCGCGCGCAGGCCCTCATCGCGGAAGAAGCGCGCTCGGCCCTGGTCCGTGCCGAAGCCGCCTACACCGACGCCTCGCAGCGGCTGGTGTCGGCACGGCGCGAAGCGGCGGAAACGCAAGACCGCGCCCATGAGCTGCAGGTCGAGACGATGCGCCTGGCGCAGCTGGCCGAGCAGACGCGAGCGCGCAGCGAGCAGATTGCCGGCGACCTGGCCGAAGTCGATGCCTTGCTCGAAGAACTGCAGGAACGCCGTGTGACGGCCGAGGCCCGCTTCGAGGAGCTGGACATGCAGCTCGCGGACAGCCAGGAGCGTCATGCCCAGCTGGACGAGCGCGTGATCGAGACCGAGCGCAAGCTCTCCGAATCGCGCGAGCAGCAGCGCAGCCTGGAGCGGCAGGCGCAGGAAGCCCAGTTCTCGCAGCGCTCGGTGGAGGCGCGCAAGGCCGAACTGCAGCGCGCCATCGAGACCGCGGCGCAGCAGGCCGAAAGCATCGCCGCCGAGGAAGGCCGGGCGAAGGATGAACTCTCGCGCCTGACCGACGCGGCGGCCCAGGCCGGGCTGCAAAGCGCGCTGGGCCTCAAGCTCGAACGCGAGCAGGCGCTGGGCGCCAGGCGCAGCGAATACGACGATCTCACGGCCAAGCTGCGCGCGAGCGACGAGCGACGCCTGCAGCTCGAGCGCGAGCTCGACCCGCTGCGCCAGCGCATCACCGAGTTCCAGCTGAAGGAGCAGGCCGCGCGCCTGGGCTTCGAGCAATACAGCCAGTTGCTGGTCGATGCGCAGGCCGATCTCGAAGCCGTGGCCAGGTCCATCGAGGATGGCAAGGTGCGCCTGGCCGGGATGCAGGGCGACATCGACCGCCTGCACCGCGAGATCGCGGCGCTGGGCGCGGTGAACCTCGCCGCGCTGGATGAGCTGACCACCGCCCGGGAGCGCAAGCAGTTCCTCGACGCGCAATCGGCGGACCTGAACGAAGCGATGGTGACGCTGGAAGATGCGATCCGCAAGATCGACGCGGAAACGCGCGAGCTGCTGGCCGGCACCTTCAACACCGTCAACGAGCACTTCGGCAAGATGTTCCCCGAGCTCTTCGGCGGCGGCAACGCGCGGCTGGTGATGACGGGCGACGAGATCCTGGATTCGGGCGTGCAGGTGATGGCGCAGCCGCCCGGCAAGAAGAACCAGACCATCCACCTGCTGTCGGGCGGCGAGAAGGCCCTCACCGCCATCGCGCTGGTGTTCGCGATCTTCCAGCTCAACCCCGCGCCGTTCTGCCTGCTGGACGAGGTCGACGCGCCGCTGGACGACGCCAACACCGAGCGTTATGCCAAACTGGTGACCAGCATGAGCCGCGAAACGCAGTTCCTCTTCATCAGCCACAACAAGATCGCCATGGAAATGGCCGAACAGCTGATCGGCGTGACCATGCAGGAGCAGGGTGTCTCGCGCATCGTGGCGGTGGACATGGAATCGGCGGTGTCGATGGCCGAGGCCGCATGAGCCGCAGGGCCGCTCCCAAGGCTCAAAGCACCGCAGCATGTGCGGAGGTCTCCGAATGAGCTCGTTTACCGTCGGCCTCGCCATCCTCGGCGGGCTGCTGCTGGCGGCGCTGGTGGCATGGAACGCCTGGACGACGCGGCGCAACACGCCGCGCCAGCCGGAAGCGGTGGTCGCGGAGCAGCCCGAGGTGGCCGAGCGCCTCGATCCCGTCTTCGACCCCATGGCGCCGCCCCCGGCCAGCCTGCAGGAGAAGAAGCCCGGGCTCGATGCCTTGATCGACGTGCTCGCGCCCATCTCCCTGGAGGCGCCGGTCTCCGGCGAGCATGCACTGGCCGCGTTGCCTCCGACACGCCGCGCGGGCAGCAAGCCGTTCGCGATCGAGGGCTTGAATGAAGCGACGCAGCAATGGGAGACGCCGCAGGCCGGGCAGCGTTACGGCGCATTCCAGGCCGGCGTGCAACTGGCCAACCGCACCGGCGCGCTCAACGAGATCGAATACTCCGAGTTCGTGATGAAGGCGCGGGCCTTCGCCGATGCCATCTGCGGCGAGCCCGAGTTTCCGGAAATGGTGGAGGAAGTGGCCCGAGCGCGCGAGCTGGACCAGTTTGCCAGCGCCCATGACGCCCAGCTGAGTTTCACGCTGCGCGCCAGGAACGCGGCCTGGAGCCCGGGCTATGTCCAGCAGAACGCCGCGCGACTGGGCTTCGTGCCCGGCGCCATCCCGGGCCGGCTGGTATTGCCCGCGAACACGGCCGGCTCCCCGGCGGTGCTCGGCCTCTCGTTCGACAGCCAGGCCGCGATGGCCGAGGACCCCAGCCAGTCGGCCCTGCGCGCGATCACCCTCAGCCTGGACGTGCCGCAGGTGGATCGCACCGAGCAGCCTTTCGTGCGCATGCGCGACACGGCCATCGCCCTGGCGGCCGCCATGGAAGGCATCATCAGCGACGACAACGGCCAGGTGATCCGTGTCGAGGGGCTGGACGTGATCGGCGCCGACCTGGAGCAGCTGTACGACACGCTGGATTCGCGCGACCTCTCCGCCGGTTCCCCGATCGCGCGCCGTCTTTTCTCGTAGGGTCGGCGCCTGTGCCCACCGGTAACTCCCCGGCGCTCCACCCCATGCCCGCCACGCCGAAGATCCAGGAACGCGTCGACGCGCTGCGCGAGCTGCTGCACCACCATGCCCACCGCTATTACGTGCTCGACGAGCCGGAAATCCCGGACGCCGAATACGACCGGCTCTTTCGCGAACTGCAGGAGCTCGAGGCACGGCACCCGCAGCTGTTGACACCCGATTCGCCGACGCAGCGGGTGGGCGGCAAGGTGCTCGACGGCTTCGTCAAGGTGCGGCACAAGGTGCCCATGCTGTCGATCCGCACCGAGACCGACATCGAGGCCTCCGGCGCCCGCAACTTCGACGCCCGGGTGCGGCGCGAGCTGGGCCTGCCGGAGTCGGCGCCGCCGGTCGAATACGTCGCGGAGCTCAAGTTCGACGGCCTGGCGCTCAACCTGCGTTACGAGAACGGCGTGCTGGTACAGGCCGCGACGCGCGGCGACGGCGAGATCGGCGAAGACGTCACGCAGAACATCCGCACCATCGGCCAGATTCCGCTGCGCCTGCCGAAGGACGCCCCGCCGGTGCTCGAAGTGCGCGGCGAGGTGTACATGCGCCGCGACGATTTCGAGCGGCTCAACGAACTGCAGCGCGAGAAGATCGCCAAAGGCGCGAAGGGCGAGAAGACCTTCGTCAACCCGCGCAACGCTGCTGCCGGCGCGGTGCGCCAGCTCGACCCGTCCATCGCGCGGCGGCGGCCCCTGAGCTTCTTCGCCTACGGCTGGGGCGAGATCACGCCGCCGGAGCAGGGCGGCCCCGCCTTCACGACCCACTTCGAGACCTTGTTGACGCTGCGGTCCTGGGGCTTTCCCGTTTCCACGCGCACGCAGCTCGCCACCGGGCCCGAGGAGCTGGTGGCCTTCCACCAGGCGGTCGGCAGGGAGCGCGACGGCCTGCCGTTCGACATCGACGGCGTGGTCTACAAGGTCAACAGCCTGGAACTGCAGAAGCGGCTCGGCTTCGTTTCGCGCGAGCCGCGCTGGGCCGTCGCGCACAAGTACCCGGCGCAGGAGCAGACGACCATGGTGGAGGGCATCGAGGTGCAGGTCGGCCGCACCGGAAAGCTGACACCCGTCGCGAAACTGGCGCCTGTGTTCGTCGGCGGCGTCACGGTGACGAATGCCACGCTGCACAACGAGGACGAGGCCCGGCGCAAGGACGTGCGGATCGGCGACACCGTCATCGTGCGGCGGGCGGGCGACGTGATCCCCGAGGTCGTGGCGGTGGTTCCCGACAAGCGCACCCATCACGCCAGGCAGTTCACCATGCCCCGCCAGTGCCCGGTTTGCGGTTCGGAGGCCGTGCGGGAGGAGGGCGAGGCGGATTACCGCTGTACCGGGGGCCTGTTCTGCGGCGCGCAGCGCAAGCAGGCGATCCTGCATTTCGCGCAGCGCCGCGCGATGGACATCGAGGGCCTGGGCGAAAAACTGGTGGACCAGATGGTCGACGGCGACGTGATCAAGACTTTGCCCGATCTGTACCGCCTCGGCCTGAACGCGCTCGCCAGCTTGGATCGCATGGCCGATAAATCAGCGCAGAACGTACTCGCGGCCCTGGAGAAATCCAAGCACGCCACGCTGCCGCGCTTCCTCTACGGACTGGGCATCCGCCACGTGGGCGAGGCGACGGCCAAGGACCTCGCGCGGCACTTCGGCAAGCTGGACTCGATCATGGACGCGAGCGTGGCGCAGCTGCTGGAGGTGCCGGATGTCGGCCCCGTGGTGGCCGAGAGCATCCACACCTTCTTCCAGCAAGAGCACAACCGCGACGTCGTGGAGCAGCTGCGCGCCTGCGGCGTGACGTGGGAAGAGGGCGAGCCTGCCGTTCGCGCGCCCAAGCCGCTGGCCGGCAAGACCATCGTCCTCACCGGAACGCTGCCCACGCTCAGCCGGGACGAAGCCAAGGACTTGCTGGAAGCCGCCGGCGCCAAGGTCGCGGGCTCGGTCAGCAAGAAGACCGACTACGTCATCGCCGGCGCGGAAGCGGGCAGCAAGCTGGAGAAAGCGCGGGAGCTGGGGGTGGCGGTGCTCGATGAGGATGGGCTGCGGGCGCTGCTGGCCGGCCGCTGACTGCTACGGCTCGGGCGGCGCTTCCGGCCGCTGCCACAGCCAGAGGCTGACGGCGACCATGACGGTGATGGCCGTGGCGGGCACCCACCAGGGCCGCACGAACACGCTCATGAAAACCGCCCCGCCCGACATCATCACGGTGGCCGTCCACTTGGCTTGCCGGCTGACGACGCCGCCATTGCGCCAGTCGCGGATATGCGGGCCCATGGTCGGGTGGTTCTCCAGCCAGTGCGACAGGCGCGGCGAGCCCTTCGCGGCCGCCCAGGCTGCGAGCAGTACGAACGGCACGGTGGGCATGACCGGAACGAAGGCGCCAATGATCCCCAGCGTCAGGCTCGCCACCGCCAGGCACTTGAACATCCAGCGCACGGGTCGGGAGAGCGGGCGCGGTTGGGCCGTGGGCGGGTTCGGCGGGTCGGCAGTGGGCGGCGCGGTCATGGGCGGATTGTGCCGTTGGCGGCTATGCTTGCGGCATGACCGTCCGCGAGATTCTGAAAATGGGCGATGCGCGCCTGCTGCGCGTCGCCCAGCCCGTCACGCAATTCGACACCGACGAGATCCATCTCCTGGTGTCGGACATGTTCGACACCATGCGCGCCGTCGATGGGGCCGGGCTCGCCGCGCCGCAGATCGCCGTCGACCTCCAACTGGTGATCTTCGGCACCGACGCGCCCAACCCCCGCTACCCCGACGCGCCGCTGGTGCCCCGAACGGTCCTGCTCAACCCGGTCGTCACGCCGATCGGCGACGAGGAAGAGGAGGGCTGGGAGGGGTGCCTTTCCGTCCCGGGCTTGCGCGGCGTCGTGCCGCGCTGGTCGCGCATCCGCTACACCGGCTTCGACCCGTACGGCGATGCGATCGACCGCACCGTGGACGGCTTCCACGCGCGCGTGGTGCAGCACGAATGCGACCACCTCGTGGGCAAGCTCTACCCGATGCGCGTGCGCGACTTCAGCCAGTTCGGCTTCACCGAGGTGCTGTTCCCGGGCCTCGACGCGGGGCAGGACGACTGACCAGGGAAGCCCGACGCAGGCACGCGGCAAGGCTGCGTGCCGGCTGGCCGCGGCGCGCGGTCCGGCCATTCGGCGCCAAAGCGACGACACGTTTCCGGTGGACGGCTTCGCCGCCCGCGCGCAGGCACCCAGCAGCGCAGGGCCTTACACTGCGGTGTGGGGTTCGTACGCAACCCCGTGTTTTCAAGAGCGTGGCGCACGCGGAAGGCAGTCCTGCATGTTCCACGCCACGGCGCCGTCCCCGGCCCCTCGCACCCCCGGCTACGAAGTCAAGTTCGAACGGGTTACCGGCACCGGCGGCGACCTCAGGATGCGCTCGTTGCTGGACCGCCGGCAATTCCACGACCCTCTGGGCGAGGCGGAGCGCGCCGGCATCTCCTCGGCGGCGTGGCCCCTGTTCGGGATGTTGTGGCCGTCGGGCCGCGTGCTGGCCCAGGCCATGCTCACCTTCGAGCTCGAAGGCAGGCGGGTGCTCGAGATGGGCTGCGGGCTGGGCCTCGCGAGCCTCGTCGTGCACCGCCGGGGCGGCGACATCACGGCCAGCGATTTCCACCCCCTCGCGGCCGCTTTCCTGCTGGAGAACCTGCGCCTGAACGCGCTGCCGCCGATGAAGTACGAGACAGGCGACTGGGCACGGTCCAACCCGCACCTGGGCCTGTTCGACCTCATCATCGGCAGCGACCTGCTGTACGACCGCGAACAGCCCGAAGCGCTGTCGCAGTTCATCGACCGGCATTCGGCGGGGAGCGTCGAGGTGCTGATCGCCGACCCGGACCGCGGCAACCAGGCCCGGTTCAAGCGCAAGATGGGCGTGCTGGGCTACTCGCACAGCGAGGAGCGCATCTGGTCGCTGCCCGGCGATGGCGGCCCGTACAAGGGCCGGTTGCACAACTACCGGCGCGCGGCTTTCGGCTGATTCAGCCCCAGCCGCGCCATCCCGATGTCGCTGGCGGCAACAAGGCCGGCCGGTTCGGTATGCTCGCGGCATGCGACGGATCGTTTACGTGAGTTGGCCGGCCGCCGAGATTTCCGGCGGCATCAAGGCCGCCTTCCAGCATGTCGAGTTGCTGGGCGAGGCCGGGCTGGACGCGGCGGTGGCCACGGCCGACGCCATGGCGCCGGGATGGTTCGAAACATCCGCGAAAATCATCAGGCTCGAGGAGGTCCGTCCCGGCGACGTGCTCGTCTTTCCCGAGAACAACGCCCAGCTGCTCAGGGCCTTCGCTGCCGCCGGGAACCCCAAGCTGGTCTTCTGCCAGAACCCCTTCCAGGTGTTCCGGGGGGTGGAGGGCATGTCGTCGTTCGCCGATACGGGCGTCACCCACATCATGTGTCCCAGCCATACCGTGATGCTGTATTGCCGGCGGCGGTTCCCCGGGCTCAAGCTGGCCTACACCCCGTTCTTCGTGGATCACTCGCGTTTTGCCTGGCGGCCCGACAAGGTGCTGCAGATCGCCACGATTCCGCGCAAGCGGCCGATGGAATTCGGGGCCATCGCCGACCTGTTTCGCGCCAGTTATCCGCAACACAGCGACGTGCCCTGGGTCTACGCCCATCAGGCCACCGAGGCGCAGGTCGCGGATTCGATGGGGCGTTCCGCCGTCTTTCTCTCCCTGGCGCGGATGGAGGCGCACGCCATGATCACCCTGGAGGCCATGGCGTCCGGCTGCGTGCTGGCCGGCTTCACCGGCGTCGCCGGCGGGACGGATTCGGCCACGGCGCGCAACGGTTTCTGGGCGGGCGAGGACGACCTGGCCGCGTGCGTCGATCAACTGGCCCGGGCAGTGCAGCTCGCCCGCGACCGCGGCCCCGTGTACGACGAGATGGTCGCGGAGGGCCGACGCACGGCCTGGGAATACCGGCGCGAGGAGTCGGCGCGGCGGCTGCTGCAGTTCTGGCGGGCGACGCTGCCCGAACTCGCCGCCTGACGCCCAGGCGCGACGCTGCGGCGACTCAGGCCGGAACGTCGTGCCTGCATCGCTGCACAGTGGAGGCCTGAGTGTGAGTCGCCTGCGCTGCGCAGGTGCCCAGGCGCGACGCTGCGGCGACTCAGGCCGGAACGTCGTGCCTGCATCGCTGCACAGTGGAGGCCTGAGTGTGAGTCGCCTGCGCTGCGCAGGTGCCCAGGCGCGACGCTGCGGCGACTCAGGCCGCAAGCGCCTCGAGCAGCTCCGTCTCGATCTCGATCTGCCGCTTGTTCTGCTGCAGTTCGGCGCCGTCGATCAGGAAAGTGTCCTCCACCCGCTCGCCCAGCGTCGAGACCTTGGCCAGCTGCAGGTTGATGTGATGGCGCGCAAGGACCCGGGCGACCGAGTAGAGCAGGCCGACCCGGTCGCTCGCCGAGATCGACAGCAGCCAGCGCTGGGCCTTTTCGTCGGGCCGCAGGTCCACGCGCGGCGCGATCGGGAAGCTCTTGACGCGGCGCGACACGCGCCCTCGGCTGGGCGGCGGCAGCGGGCCGGCCCGCTCGATGGTGTGCTCCAGCTCCGTCTCCACCATGCTGATCAGCTCGCGGTTGTGCTCGGGCAGCATCGAGCTCACGACCTGGAACGTGTCCAGGGCGTAGCCGTTGTTGGCGGTGTGGATCTTCGCGTCCAGGATGCTGAAGCCTGCCTGGTCGAAGTAGCCGCAGATGCGCGCGAAGAGGTCGGGCTGGTCGGCCGTGTACACGAGCACCTGCAGTCCTTCGCCCACGGGCGAGACCCGCGCCCGCACGATCGCCTTGCCCTGGACTGCGTCGACCGCCGTCGCCATCTTCATGAGGTGGCGCGAGAGCTGGCGCGTGTGCCAGGCGATCTCGCCGGCATCGTGCCGCATGAAGTAGCCGACGTCGAGCGTCGCCCACAGGCGCTTGTGTGCCTCGAAGGGCAGGGCGTACAGCGCCAGCTGCACCAGCGCCTCTCGCTTGCGCGCCTCGATCTCGGCGTCCCGGTCGGGCGCACGGCCGCCCAGCACGCGCAGGGTATAGCGGTACAGGTCTTCCAGCAGCTTGCCCTTCCAGGCGTTCCAGACCTTGGGGCTGGTGCCGCGGATGTCGGCCACCGTGAGCAGGTACAGCGCCGTGAGGTAGCGCTCGTTGCCGACCCGCCGGGCGAACGCCGCGATGATGTCGGTGTTGCTCAGGTCCTCTTTCTGGGCGATGCGGCTCATGGTCAGGTGTTCCCTGACCAGGAATTCGATCAGCTTGCAGTCTTCGGGCTCGATGCGGTGCTGGCGGCAGAACTGCCGCACTTCGCGCGCACCGAGCTCGGAGTGGTCGCCGCCGCGGCCCTTGGCGATGTCGTGGAAGAGCGCCGCGACGTACAGGATGAACGGCTTGTCCCAACCGGCGGCCAGCTGCGAGCAGAACGGGTACTCGTGGGCATGCTCCGCGATGAAGAACCGGCGGACGTTGCGCAGCACCATCAGGATGTGCTGGTCCACCGTGTACACGTGGAACAGGTCATGCTGCATCTGGCCGACGATGCGGCGGAACGCCCAGAGGTAGCGTCCCAGCACCGACGTCTGGTTCATCAGGCGCATGGCGTGCGTGATGCCCTCGTGCTGCATCAGCATCGCGCGGAAGGTCTCGTGGTTGACCGGGTCGTTGCGGAACTTCGCGTCCATCACCTGGCGCGCGTTGTACAGCGCCCGCAGCGTGCGCGCCGACAGCCCCTTCACGCCGACGGTCGACTGGTAGACCAGGAACGTTTCGAGGATGGCGTGGGGCTTGCGCAGGTACAGGTCGTCGCACGCAACCTCGAGCATTCCCGCCTTGTTCAGGAAGCGCTCGTTGACCGGCTGCGGCTCGTGCCCGCTGGGGTTCAGGCGCTCCTCGATGTTCAGCAGCAGGATCTGGTTCAGCTGCGTCACGGCCTTGGCCGCCCAGTAGAAGCGCTTCATCAGCGCCTCGCTGGAGCGCGTCATGACGCGGCCGCCGTCCTTGGTCTCGTTGCGGTAGCCGAATGATTCGGCCACGGCGGTCTGCAGGTCGAACACGAGCCGGTCCTCCCGGCGGTTCGAGATGACGTGCAGGCGGGCGCGGATCAGGCTCAACAGCTCTTCGTTGCGCTTGATCTGCCGAGCCTCGAAGGCGGTGGCCAGCCCCTTGCGCGCCAGCTCGTCCCAGCTCTTGCCCAGGCCCGCGGCTTTCGCCACCCAGAGAATGACCTGCAGATCGCGCAGGCCGCCGGGCGATTCCTTGCAATTGGGCTCGAGCGAATACGGGGTGTTCTCGAACTTGTTGTGGCGCTGGCGCATCTCCAGCGTCTTGGCCACGAAGTACGCCCGCGGGTCGATGGTGGGCTGGAAACGCCCCAGGAACTCCGAGTAGAGCCTGGCGTCGCCGGTGAGCAGGCGGGACTCCAGCAGCGACGTCTGCACGGTGACGTCGCTGTCGGCCTGCGCCACGCACTCGGACACGGTGCGCACGCTCGAGCCGATCTCCAGGCCGGTGTCCCAGCAACTGCCGATGAAGCTCTCGACCTTGCGCTTGAGCTCGGGGTGGTGGTCGGCGCAGGCGCCGTCCGGCATCAGGACCAGGACGTCAACGTCCGAGTGCGGGAAGAGCTCGCCCCGCCCGAACCCGCCGACAGCCAGCAAGGCGAAGCCTGCGGGAAAGCCCGCCGCCGACCAGAGGGCCCTGAGCGTGACATCGGCCTCGCGGGCCAGGCCCTGCAGCAGCTTGCGGATGCCGCGAGCCGAACTGCCGCTGGCCTGCAGCGAAGCCAGCAGCAGGCTCTTGCGGGCGCGATAGTCCTCGCGCAGTTCCGGCAACGACAGATGACGCGGCGGCCGGGCCGCCTCAACGACAGATGACACTCTCACGCCGGTCATTCGTCATGGGTCATCCATCCATCATGCATTCACGAACGGCGGCGGTGGCGGGCTGCCGGGCGACAGCGTCAGCACCTCGTAGCCGCTTTCGGTGACGAGCACGGTGTGCTCCCATTGGGCGGACAGGGAATGGTCCTTGGTGACGATCGTCCAGCCGTCGCTGCCGAATTCCTTCACGTCCTTGCGGCCCGCGTTGATCATGGGCTCGATCGTAAAGGTCATGCCGGGCTTGAGCTCATCGAGCGTGCCGGGCTTGCCGTAATGGAGCACCTGCGGTTCTTCGTGGAAGTTGCGCCCGATGCCATGGCCGCAGAACTCGCGCACCACGGAAAAGCCGTTGCTTTCGGCGAACTTCTGGATGGCGAAGCCGATGTCGCCCAGGTGGATGCCGGGCTTGACGTTCATGATCCCGTGCCACATGGCCTCATACGTCAGGGCGCACAGGCGCTTGGCGGCGATGGAAACCTCGCCCACCATGAACATGCGGCTGGTGTCGCCGAACCAGCCATCCTTGATCACGGTGACGTCCACGTTGACGATGTCGCCCTTCTTGAGAGGCTTGTCGTTGGGGATGCCGTGGCAGACGACATGGTTGACGGACGTGCACAACGAAGCCGGGTAGGGCGGGTAGCCGGCCGGCTGGTAGCCCAGGGTCGCCGAGGTCGTGCCCTGCTTTTTCATGCATTCGGCGGCCAGCCGGTCGATCTCCCGGGTCGTGATGCCCGGCTTGATGTGCGGCGTGATGTAGTCCAGGACCTCGGAGGCCAAGCGCCCCGCCACCCGCATGCCCTGGATCCCGTCCGCGTCTTTGTACGTAATGCTCATCGCTCGATTATCCCAGAGGGCGAAAGTCCTCGCAGGCAAAAGCTCCGCTTTCAGCGAAGGCCGACATTTGCCCCAAGGGCTTGTTACGCCGCAGCTAAAATGCGGGCCAGCACGGAGCGCCCCAGTCAGCGGCCCTTCCGTCCACCGCGATCCCCGACCGACACAGGCTTTCACAGTGACCCTGCACATCACCGAGTTCGAGGGCGGAAACGCCCTCAGCGAATTTAGAGTCCGCCAACTCCTCCCCCGCCTGCAAGCCGTCCATGAGGGCGCCAGCGGCATCGGCGCCCGGTTCGTGCACCTGGTGGCCGCCGACCATGCTCCCTCGGCGGGCGAGGCGCAGCGCCTGGCAGCGCTGTTGACCTACGGCGAGCCGCACCGCGCCGGTGCGGACGGGCCCCTGATCGTCGTCACGCCCCGGTTCGGCACGGTCTCGCCCTGGGCCTCCAAGGCCACCGACATTGCCCACAACTGCGGCATCGCGCTCAAGCGCGTCGAGCGGATCACCGAGTACCGGATCAGCCTGAAGGCGGGGCTGCTGGGCCGGCCCACCCTGACGGCGCCGCAGCTGCAGGCGATCGCCCAACTCTTGCACGACCGCATGACCGAGAGCGTGATGTTCGAGCGCTCGGCCGCGCGCGGCCTGTTCAGCGAGGTGCAAGCCGCTCCCATGGCCCATGTGGACATCCTCGCGCGTGGCCGTTCGGCGCTGGAGGCGGCCAACACGCAGTTCGGCCTGGCGCTGGCCGAGGACGAGATCGATTACCTGGTCGATGCCTTCAAGGGCCTGGGCCGCAACCCGAGCGACGTCGAGCTGATGATGTTCGCGCAGGCCAACAGCGAGCACTGCCGGCACAAGATCTTCAACGCCGAGTTCACGATCGACGGCATGCCGCAGGACCGCAGCATGTTCGGCATGATCCGCAACACCCACCAGCTGAGCCCGCAGCACACCGTGATCGCCTACTCCGACAACGCGTCGGTGATGGAAGGCAGCAACGTCGAGCGCTTCGTCGCGAAGGCGGGCACGTCTTCGCGCTACGAGAAGGAGGCCGCGCTCCATCACGTGCTGATGAAGGTGGAAACGCACAACCACCCGACGGCCATCTCGCCGTTCCCGGGGGCTTCCACCGGCGCAGGCGGCGAGATCCGCGATGAGGGCGCCACCGGCCGGGGCTCCAGGCCGAAGGCCGGATTGACCGGGTTCACGGTATCCAGGCTCTGGGGCGGCCGCTTCGGCAAGCCCGGCCATATCGCGAGCCCCTTGCAGATCATGACGGAAGGCCCGCTGGGCGGCGCCGCCTTCAACAACGAATTCGGGCGGCCCAACCTGCTGGGCTACTTCCGCGAGTACGAGCAGCAGGCCGGCGATGTCGTGCGCGGCTACCACAAGCCCATCATGATCGCGGGCGGGCTCGGCACCATCGACGCCGGCCTGACGAAGAAGATCGAGTTCCCCGCGGGCACGCTGCTGATCCAGCTGGGCGGGCCCGGCATGCGCATCGGGATGGGCGGCGGCGCGGCCAGCTCGATGGCCACCGGCGCCAACGCGGCGGAACTGGATTTCGATTCGGTGCAGCGCGGCAACCCGGAACTCGAGCGGCGCGCCCAGGAAGTCATCAACCATTGCTGGGCCGAGGGGGACGCCAACCCGGTCCTCGCGATCCACGACGTCGGGGCCGGCGGCCTCTCCAACGCGTTTCCCGAGTTGACCAACGACGCGGGCCGCGGCGCGCGCTTCGACCTGCGCAGGGTCCCGCTGGAGGAATCCGGGCTGGCGCCCAGGGAAATCTGGTGCAACGAGAGCCAGGAGCGCTACGTGCTGGCCGTCGCGCCGCACTCGCTGGAACAGTTCAAGGCCTTCTGCGAGCGCGAGCGTTGCCCTTTCGCGGTGGTGGGCGTGGCGACCGAGGAGCGCCAGCTGGTGGTGGGTGACCTGGTTTTGCCTGTTGCCCTTTCGGGGGAAGGCGGGGAGGGGGGCTTGCCCTCGGTGCCCCCGCACCAATCCTCCCCCGGAGGGGGAGGGGGCCACGCCGTCGACATGCCGATGAACGTGCTGCTCGGCAAGCCGCCCAAGATGCACCGCGACGTGAAGACCGTGAAGCGCGAATTCAAGCCGCTGGACCTCACGGGTGTCGACCTGCGGGACGCCGCGATCAAGGTGCTGAGCCACCCGACTGTGGCATCCAAGCGCTTCCTGGTCACCATCGGCGACCGCACGGTGGGCGGCATGACCCATCGCGACCAGATGGTCGGGCCGTGGCAGGTGCCGGTGGCCGACTGCGCGGTGACGCTGGCCGACTACCAGGGTTTCGCCGGCGAGGCGATGAGCATGGGCGAGCGCACGCCGCTGGCCGTGATCGACGCGCCCGCGTCCGGCCGCATGGCGGTCGCTGAGGCCATCACCAATCTGCTGGCCGCGCCGATCGAGCTGCCTCGCGTCAAGCTGTCGGCCAACTGGATGGCCGCTTGCGGCGAGGCGGGCGAGGACGCCGACCTCTACGCCACCGTGTACGCCGTGGGCATGGAACTGTGCCCGGCGCTGGGCGTTTCCATCCCGGTCGGCAAGGACAGCCTGTCGATGCGCACGCAATGGAACGAGGGCGGCGACAAGAAGAAGGTCACGTCCCCGGTGAGCCTGGTCGTCAGCGCGTTCGCGACGCTGGCCGACGTGCGCGGCACGTTGACGCCGCAGCTGCAAGCCAGAGAAGACACCACGCTGGTCCTCATCGACCTCGGGCGCGGGCGCAACCGGATGGGCGGAAGTGTCCTGGCGCAGGTGCTCGACCAGGTGGGCCATGAAGTGCCCGACCTGCACGACCCGCAGGACCTGGTCAGCCTCGTCAATGCGGTGAACGCCCTGCGAGCGCAGGGCCGGATCCTGGCCTACCACGACCGCAGCGACGGCGGCCTCTTTGCCGCCGCCTGCGAGATGGCGTTCGCGGGCCACGTGGGCGTAGCCCTCAACGTCGACCTGCTGGTGACGGAAGGCGACGGGATCACCGACAGCCGCGCCGATTACGGCGATGCCAAGAACTGGGCCAGCCAGGTCGGCCCGCGCCGCGACGAGCTCACGCTCAGGGCGCTGTTCAGCGAGGAGCTGGGCGTCGTGCTGCAGGTTCGCACCGCGGAGCGCAACGAGGTGATGCAGGTGCTGCGCGAGCATGGCCTGTCCAAGCACAGCCATTTCGTCGGCAAGACGCGGCCCGCTTCGTCGGAAATCGACGCCGGCAAGGGCGAGGTCCAGGTGTGGCGCGATACCAAGGCCGTGTTCTCCGCCAAGCTGGCCGACCTGCACCAGGTCTGGGACAGCGTGAGCTGGCGCATCTGCCAGCAGCGCGACAACCCCGCCGGCGCCGACCAGGAGCATGCCGCCGTCGGCGAGCCCGGGGACCCGGGTTTGCAGGTGGCGCCATCGTTCGATCCGGCCGACAACGTGGCCGCACCTTTCCTGAACTTGGCCCGCCCCAGGGTGGCCGTGCTGCGCGAGCAGGGCGTCAACTCGCACGTCGAAATGGCCTACGCCTTCACCGAGGCCGGCTTCGAGGCATACGACGTGCACATGACGGACTTGCAGTCCGGCCGCGCGCGCCTGCAGGATTTCAAGGGCTTCGTCGCCTGCGGCGGCTTCAGCTACGGCGACACGTTGGGCGCGGGCATCGGCTGGGCGCGCAGCATCACCTTCAACCCGCAGCTGGCAGCGCAGTTCGAGGCCTTCTTCGATCGGCAGGACACCTTCGCGCTGGGCGTGTGCAACGGCTGCCAGATGCTGGCCGAGCTGGCGGACATCATCCCCGGCGCGCAGGCCTGGCCGCGCTTCACGACCAACCGCAGCGAGCGCTACGAGGCGCGCCTGTCCCAGGTGGAAGTGCTCGAGTCGCCCAGCCTGTTCTTCGCCGGCATGGCGGGCAGCCGCCTGCCCATCGCGGTGGCGCACGGCGAGGGATTCGCCAACTTCGCCCACCGCGGTGACGCGGCGAAGGCCATCGCGGTCATGCGCTTCACCGACAACCACGGCCGGGCGGCCGAGACCTACCCGGCCAATCCCAACGGCAGCCCGGGCGGCCTCACCGCCTTCACCACGGCGGACGGCCGCTTCACGGCGATGATGCCGCACCCCGAGCGCGTGTTCCGCAACATCCAGATGAGCTGGACCTCCGGCGACAAGAGCGCTTTCAGCCCCTGGATGCGGCTGTGGCGGAACGCCCGCCGCTGGGTCGGCTGACCGGTGCACGCCTGGCCATGGTGACCGAACCAGCGGCGCAGGAGGCAGGCAAGCCGGTGCGCGAGCTCGTGCCGCTGCGGCTCGCGGATCCGCTGCGCTGGCTGCGCGCGGGATGGCTCGACCTGCGGGCGGCGCCGGGCATCTCGCTCTTCTACGGCGCCTGCTTCTGGTCGATGGCCGTCATCCTGGGCGCAGTCTTCGGCAAGATCCCCCAATACACGCTCTCGTTCGTCTCCGGCTGCTTCCTCGTAGGGCCGTTCCTGGCGATGGGGCTTTACGAGGTGAGCCGGCGGCGCGAGCTGGGCCTGCCGCAGGGCCTGGGCGATTCCCTGACCTGCTGGGACGGGCACCTCGGCGCCATGGGCATGCTGGTGCTCGTGATGCTGCTGCTCGAGCTGCTGTGGGGCCGCGCATCGCTCGTGGTGTTCGCCGTGTTCTTCAACACCGGCGGTCTGCCGACCACGGCCTCGGTGATGCAGGCCGTCTTCAATCCGCAGAACTGGGAGTTCATCGCCGTCTACGCGCTCGTGGGCGGCGTCTTCGCATCGCTGGTGTTCTCGACCTGCGCGGTGTCGATCCCCATGATCCTGGACCGGGACACCGACGCCATCACCGCCGGGCTCGCAAGCATCCAGGTCGTGGCGACGTCCACCGGCGTCATGCTGGCCTGGGGGGCGATCATCGTCGCCCTGGTGCTCGGCGCGGTGATGCTGCCCTGGGCGTGCGGCCTGCTGGTGGTGGGGCCGTGGCTCGGCCACGCCACGTGGCACGCCTATCGCGGCAGCTTCACCTGGCGTGCCCCCGGGGGCTGACGCCGCCAACGCCCGTCAGCCGGGTCAGCCCCAACCGCGGCTAGACTCCCAGCGATGCCCGCACGCCCAAGCCAACGCTTCGACACGATAGACACGCTGCGCGGCGCGGCCATCGTGTGGATGAGCGCGTACCACTTCGCCTTCGACCTCAACCATGCGGGTTGGCTGAAGGAGAACTTCTATGCGGACCCGTTCTGGACCTGGCAGCGCACTGCGATCGTCAGCCTGTTCCTGTTCTGCGCGGGCCTGGGCCAAGCCGCCGCGGTGGCGCAGGGCCAGAGCTGGCCGCGCTTCTGGAAGCGCTGGGCGCAGATCGCGGGCTGCGCGCTGCTCGTCACCGCCGGCTCCTGGTGGATGTTCCCGAACAGCTTCATCTATTTCGGCGTGCTGCACGGCATTGCCGCGATGCTGGTCGTGGTGCGCCTGACCGCGGGCTGGGGCCGGTGGCTGTGGGTGGCCGGCGCCGTGGCCGTCGCCATGAAGCCAGTGGCGGCGTGGGCCCACATGCAATGGCCGCAGCTGGATTTCCTGAACCTGCCGGCCTGGAACTGGCTGGGCCTCATCGGCCGCAAGCCGATCACCGAGGACTACGTGCCCGTGTTTCCGTGGCTGGGCGTGATGTGGTGGGGGCTGGCCGCCGGGCAATGGCTGCTGGCGCACCGGCGCGCCGCGCTGCAGCGGCCCCTGCCACGTTCAACGGCACCGCTGGCATGGCTGGGCCGCTGGAGCCTCAGCTGGTACATGGCGCACCAGCCGATCCTGATCGGACTGGTGACAGCTGCGACAGCCTTGGCGAGGTGAAACGAAAACGCGGCCCGTGGGCCGCGTGCTCGCCGGGGGAGCGAATCGATTACTCGATCTTCGCCTTGCCGCGCAGGTCTTCCTGGAACTTCGCGAGCCGTTGCTGCTGCAGCTGTTGGGCGATCTGCGGCTTGACTTCTTCCAGCTTGGGCAGCTGCGCTTCGCGCACGTCGTCAAGGCGGATCACGTGATAGCCGAACTGGCTCTTCACCGGCTCCTGCGTCAGCTGGCCCTTGTTCAGCTTGATGAGCGCGCCGGAGAACTCGGGCACGTAGCTGGCCGCATTGGCCCAGTCCAGGTCGCCGCCGTTGGCGCCCGAGCCCGGGTCCTTCGATTGCTTCTTGGCGATCTCGTCGAATTTGCCGCCCTTCTTGAGCGACGCGATGATGGCCTTGGCCTCGTCTTCCTTCTCCACCAGGATGTGGCGGGCGCGGTATTCCTTGCCGCCGTTGGCCGCGGCGAACTTGTCGTACTCCGCCTTGATGTCGGCGTCGGTCACGGGGTTGGCCTTCTGGTAGTCGGCGAACAGCTCGCGGATCAGCAGCGTCTGGCGTGCCAGCTCCATCTGGCTCTTGAAGTCGTCGCTGGCGTCCAGGCCGCGCTTTTGCGCTTCCTGCATGAAGATTTCGCGGGCAATGACTTCGTCCTTCAGCTGGCCCTGCAGTTCGGGGGTCACCGGGCGGCCGGACTTGGCCAGTTGCGCGGCCAGGGCGTCCACGCGGGCCTTGGGCACCGCCTTGCCGTTGACGATGGCGACGTTCTGCGCGAAGGCGGGCAGGGCGAGGCCGAGAATGGCTGCCGCCAGCGCGGGCAGGAGGAATTGCTTCATTGGAGAGTCCCTAGGAAAGTCAGGAGGGGGTGGTCAGAGAGTTTCGATCGCCAGGGCATGCAGGCCCCGGGCCACAAATTCTTGCAGCGCATCATACACAAGGCGATGGCGCGCCACGCGGGTGCGTCCGGCGAACACCGGCGACGCGATCCGCACCCGGAAATGGGTGCCGTAACCACTGCCGTCGGCCCCGGCGTGGCCCGCATGCTGCGAGCTTTCGTCGATCACTTCGACGAGCGTGGGCGCCAGGAGTTCCTCCAGGCGCTTGCGCATGGCTTCGGGGGTGATCCCGGTGAGACCGCCGTTCATGGACCGCTCGCCTCGTCGGCCTTCATGTAGCGGCCCAGGTACAGCGCCTGGCCCACGACGAAGAGCGCCATCAGGCCCAGGCCACCGAACAGCTTGAAGTTGACCCAGGTGTTGGTGTCGAAGTTGAAGGCCACCCACAGGTTGGCCACGCCCATCACGGCGAAGAACGCGATCCAGCTCCAGTTGGTCACGCGCCAGGCCGCATCGGGCAGCTCCAGCTGGGAGCCCATGAGGCTCTTGAGCAGGTTCTTGCGGAAGAACAGCTGGCCGGCCGCCAATGTGCCGCCCATCAGCCAGTAGAGCACGGTGGGCTTCCACTTGATGAAGGTCTCGTTCTGCAGCGCGATGGTGGCGCCGCCGAACACCAGGATGATGGCCAGGCTGGCCCATTGCAGGGGTTCCACCTTGCCGGTGCTGTGCCGCAGCCAGGCGATCTGCGCGATCGTGGCGACGATGGCCACACCCGTGGCCACGTAGATCCCGGCGAACTTGAACGCCACGAAGAACAGAATGATGGGAAAGAAGTCGAGAAGCAGTTTCATGGAGGTCGGGGTTATTTGCCTTGCCCGGGCTTGAAGTCGAGCGAGGCGGAATTCATGCAGTAGCGCAGGCCGGTGTCGGTGGGGCCGTCGGGAAACACGTGGCCGAGGTGCGCGCCGCATTCGGCGCAGACCGTCTCGACCCGGACCATGCCATGGCTGGTGTCGCGGATTTCCTTGATGGCGCCCGGCACGGCCAGGGAAAAACTGGGCCAGCCGCAGCCGGCGTCGAACTTGGTGTCCGAGTCGAACAGCTTGGCGCCGCAGCAGACGCAATGGTAGCTGCCGTCGTCCCACACCGCCTCGTACTTGCCGGTGAAGGGCCTTTCGGTCGCGGCGTGGCGTGTGACTTCGAAGGCGCCGCGCTCGGCGCCTTTCTGCTCGAGCAGCGCCTTCCACTCGGCTTCGGATTTTTCGATCTTGTAGGTCATGAGGAGCAGCTGATTTCGATGTGTGAGGCCCAATCGGGCGGAAAGCCGGCCTTGTCTTCGTGTCCCGGATGTTCCCCAAATGGGGCCTGGACCACGGCCAGCAAGTCTTGGACAGCGGAATAGTCCTTAAGTTTCGCCTGGCGGATGGCCAGCTCGCCAAGATGGTTGCGCAACACGTATTGGGGGTTGGTCCGCAGCATGAGTTCCGCGGCCGCGTCGCGCCCGCCCGAACCGAGCCGCTGCGCGTACCGGGCGAGCCAGGGGTCCAGCTCGTCGCGGTGCAGGAAAAGATCCCGCACCGTCTGCGCCGGCTCCCCCGCGACATGGCGGGACAGCCGGCGCCAGAAGATCGTGTAGTCCACGCGGTCCTTCGCGAGGAGCTTCAGGATCTCCTCGACCAGTTCCCGATCCTGCGGCTGCGCGTCGCCCAGCCCCAGCTTGGCGCGCATCCGCGCCTCGAGTTCGCGGGGAAATACCGTCTTGTAGGATTCGAGCGCCGCCAACGCCAGTTCCTGGTCGCCGATCAACGGCAGCAATGCCTGGCCCAGGCAAAAGAGGTTCCAGTACGCGACGTTGGGTTGCTTGTTGTAGGCGTAGCGGCCCTGCTCGTCGCTGTGGTTGCAGATATGGCCGGGGTCGAAGGCGTCCAGGAACTGGAACGGGCCGTAGTCGATGGTCAGGCCCAGGATGCTCATGTTGTCCGTGTTCATCACGCCGTGGCAAAAACCCACGGCCTGCCATTGCGCCACCATCGCCGCGGTACGCTCGCCGACCTGCTCGAGCAGCGCCGCACAGGCGTTGCCGGCGAACTTCGTCGTGGCCCTGCAGCCCGGGTAGAACCGGTCGATCACGTAGTCGGCCAGTGTCGCAAGCTGCCCGTACTGCTCGCGGGCGGAGAAGTGCTCGAAGTGGCCGAAACGGACGAACGTGGGCGAGACGCGCGTGACCACGGCGGCGGTCTCGATCTCCTCGCGCCGCACCGGCGCGTCCGAGCCGGTGACGCACAGGGCGCGCGTGGTCGGGATGCCCAGGCCCCACATCGCTTCCGAGCCCAGGAACTCGCGGATACTCGACCGGAGCACGGCGCGCCCGTCGCCCATGCGCGAGTAAGGCGTGAGGCCGCTGCCCTTCAACTGGAATTCCCGCGGGCCGGCCTGGGTCAGCAGTTCGCCGAGCAGGATGGCGCGGCCATCGCCGAGCTGCCCGGCCCAGACGCCGAACTGCTGGCCGCTGTAGACACTGGCCAGCGGGCGGGCGCCGTCGATCGGGAGGTTGCCCGTGAAAGCCTCGACGCCTTCCGGCGAGGCGAGCAGGTCCGGGTCCAGCCCCAGCTCGCCGGCCAGCGAACGGTTCACGCACACGGGGTAGGGCGCGGGCAGCGGCGTCGGCCGCAACTCAGTGTGGAAAGCCGGCCCCAGCGAGGCAAAGCTGTGCTGCCACGGCAGGCCCAGGTCCAGCAGGGCGGCGGCGGCTTCGGCGGTCTCGGTCATGCGATCCATTGTCCCTGCTTCCGGCAGCCCGCGGTGGCGCGGGGACATGCCGCGCCGTCAGCCGGTGTCGCCACGGGCGGGCGTCGTGGCGAGGTCGGCCAGTCCCTGGTCGTCGAGGATGCTCACCCGCCCGAACTCGAGCGACACCAGCCCGCGCTGCGCCAGCGCCTTGAGGACGAGGTTGACCGTCTGGCGCGACAGCCCGGCGAGGATTCCCAGCTCCTCCTGCGACAGGCTGAGCTGGCGCGGCCCGTGCCACAGGAGCCGGCCCAGGTACATCGCGACCCGTTGCTCCGGCGTGCGCAGCCGCATCGTCTCGATGATCGCCATCGCCTGGCCGAGGCGCATGTTGAGCTGGTCTGCCAGCGCCTGGTTGAACGTGAGGCTCGTCCCGCGCAGCCGCTGGAACTCCGCGCAAGGAAGGCAGAGCAGCTCGGTTTCGCGCAAGGCGATCACGTCGTAGCGGCGCGCCTCCCGCTTCATGGCCGCGCCCTCGCCGAACCATTCCCCGTCCGGGATGCCCAGATAGGCCGAGCGGCGCCCCTGGGACGAACTGCTCTGCAGCTTCACCAGCCCCGACAACACGGCATACCAGCCCTGCACCCGCTCACCCGCATGCAGCAGCACGTCGCCCTTGGCGCCGGCCACGGTAAAGGCGCTGTCCGCGATGCGAGCCTGTTCGGCTGGGACCAGTTCCCCGAACCAGGGTTGCATCTGGAGCAGGCGGAAGGAGGGCTTGGAGATGTCGTGGAACATGGCGGGCGCCGGCGGAGCCGGCCAACCCTGATTGTCGCCGCCGAGTCAAAAGCGGCCGACCCGGGCGCAAGCGCCCGAACTGTCCGCCAGGCGACATCTATTGCGGATTTGGGGGGCGGTCGCCACACTCGGGAGCTTTCCGCCCTTTGAACAGCGCCGACAACGCACTACGATGGCGCAACCACAACAAATGCCCGCAGGAGTACCGATGCTAGGCTTGATGCAGAACCAGCCCCTCTTGATTTCGTCCCTGATCGATTTCGCGGAGCGCCACCACGGCGACACGGAAGTCGTCTCCCGCCGCGTGGAAGGGGATCTCCACCGCTACACATGGCGCGACGTCGCCCGCCGCGCGCGCCAGGCGGCGAACGCGCTGGACGGGATGAACCTGCTGTTTTCGGACCGCGTGGCGACGCTCGCCTGGAACGGCTACCGCCACCTGGAGCTGTACTTCGGCGTGAGCGGCTCCGGCCGAGTCCTCCACACCATCAACCCGCGCCTGCACCCGGAACAGATTGCCTGGATCGCCGGCCACGCGGAAGACCAGGTCCTGTGCTTCGACATGACATTCCTGCCGCTGGTGCAGGCCATCCACGCCAGGAGCCCGACCATCCGGCAGTACGTCGCCCTGTGCGATGCCGACAAGCTGCCCAAGGACAGCGGTATCCCCAACCTCGTGAGCTACGAGGCCTGGATCGGGGGTCAGCCCACGACCTACGAGTGGCCGAGCTTCGACGAGAACTCCGCTTCGAGCATGTGCTACACGAGCGGGACCACCGGCAACCCCAAGGCCGCGCTCTACAGCCACCGCTCCACGACCCTGCACGCCTACGCCGCGGCGCTGCCGGACGTGATGTCGATCTCGGCGCGGGACGCCATCCTGCCCGTTGTGCCCATGTTCCACGTCAACGCCTGGGGCATCCCATATTCGGCGGCGCTGTGCGGCGCGAAGCTGGTGTTCCCGGGGCCGGCGATGGACGGCAAGTCGATCTATGAACTGATCGAAGCCGAGAAGGTCAACTACGCGGCGGGCGTTCCCACCGTCTGGCAGATGCTGCTGTCCCACATGAAGCCGAACAACCTGCGCTTCTCCACGCTCAAGCGAACCGTGATCGGCGGCTCGGCCTGCCCGCCTGCGATGATCGATGCCTTCCGCGAGGACTACGGCGTCGAGGTGCTGCACGCCTGGGGCATGACCGAGATGAGCCCGCTCGGCACCTTGTGCACGCTGAAGAACAAGCACCTGCTGATGTCGCCCGAAGAGCAGATGAAGATTCGCCTCAAGCAGGGCCGCGCGATCTACGCCGTCGACATGAAGATCGTCGGCGAGGACGGCAAGGAGCTGCCCTGGGACGGCAAGACCCCCGGCGACCTGCACGTCAAGGGGCCCTGGGTGGTGCGCGAATACTTCAAGGGCGAGGGCGGCGACCCGCTGGTCGATGGCTGGTTCCCGACCGGCGATGTGGCCACGATCGACGCCGATGGCTACATGCAGATCACCGATCGCAGCAAGGACGTGATCAAGTCCGGCGGTGAATGGATCAGCTCGATCGACGTCGAGAACATCGCCGTCGCCCACCCGGCCGTCGCCATGGCCGCCTGCGTCGGCATGAAGCACCCCAAATGGGACGAGCGGCCGATCGTCGCCGTGGTCAAGAAGCCCGGCGCCGAGGTGACGCGCGAGGAACTGCTGAAGTTCTACGAAGGCAAGATCGCGAAATGGCAGGTTCCGGACGACGTGGTGTTCGTCGAGTCGATCCCGATCGGCGCCACCGGCAAGATGCTCAAGACGCGGTTGCGCGAGATGCTCAAGGACTACAAGTTGCCCACGGTTTGATGTGCGTCATGCAAGTGGTGGCGCGGCGCCCGCCGCCTGTCACTTGGGCGATAGGGACGGCCCCTTTTAGGGGCAATCCCTGAGCGTTGCACTGCACAAAAAACGGTACCCTGCCCGCAGTCGTTTCCACAAGGAGAATTCATGAAATTTGCCCTGAAATGCGTCGCTGTGGGCGCCATCCTCTCGATGGCCGGCCCGTTGTTCGCCCTGCAGGCAACGCCGGCCAAGCCGGCTGCGCCCGCCAAGCCCGCGGCGGCCACCCCTGCCGCGAAGCAGGCCGCGCCGGCCGCCAAGGCAGCGCCTGCCGCCGCGACGGCCGCCGCCCCGCTCAAGGGCGAGACGGTGCGCATCGCATTCATGGACCCGTTGTCCGGGCCTTTCGCCAACGTGGGCCAGAACCAGCTCAAGAGCTGGCAGTTCGTGGCCGAGCGCCTGTCCGGTGCCAAGAACACCGCCGGGGTGAAGTTCGAGGTCGTGGGCTTCGACAACAAGGGCTCGCCCCAGGAAAGCCTGAACACGCTCAAGGCCGCGATCGACCAGGGCTTCCGCTACGTGACGCAGGGCAACGGCTCCGGTGCGGCTACCGCGATCCTGGAGGCCGTGGCCAAGCACAACGAACGCAACCCGGGCAAGGAAGTCGTCTACCTGAACTACGCCGCCGTGGATCCGGCGCTGACCAACGAGAAGTGCGACTTCTGGCATTTCCGCCTGGACGCCGACACCAGCATGAAGATGGAGGCGCTGACGTCCTTCATGAAGGACCAGCCCAAGGTGAGCAAGGTGTACCTGCTCAACCAGAACTACTCGCACGGCCAGCAGGTCGCCAAGTACTTCAAGGACGCGATCGCGCGCAAGCGCCCGGACGTGAAGGTGGTGGGTGAAGACCTGCACCCGATCGGCCAGGTGAAGGACTTCTCGCCCTACGTGGCCAAGATCAAGCAATCCGGCGCCGACACCATCGTCACCGGCAACTGGGGCGCTGACCTGACGCTGCTGGTCAAGGCCCTGAACGATGCCGGCCTGAAGATCCCGATGTACACCTACTACGCCGGCGTGACCGGTACGCCGACGGCCCTGGCCGCGGGCGGCGAGGGCGAGGTTTATGTCGTGGCCTACGGCCATGCCAACCACACCGGCGAGCTGGGCCAGCTGGGCGCCGAGTTCAAGAAGAAATTCAACGACGACTACTACACCTATGCGACCTTGAACGGCATCGACCTGCTTTCCGCCGCGATGGCCAAGGCCAGGACCACCAACCCGGTCCAGGTGGCCAAGGCGATGGAAGGCCTGCAGGTCAAGAGCTTCGCGGGCGACGTGACGATGCGCGCATCGGACCACCAGCTGCAGCAGTCGATGTTCATTACCAAGTGGCAGAAGGCCGACAAGAAATACCCGTACAGCGTGGAAAACACGGGCTACACCTTCGTGCCGATCAAGCAGATGGACCCGTACGTCTCCAGCACGCCCACCAGCTGCCAGATGAAGCGGCCCGCCGGCGCGTCCTGACCGCTCGCCTCCCCATGACCGCGGCTGCGCCGCATGATTTCGCCTTCGCCTTGATGACGAATGACGGGGTCATGCGGCGCAGCCGCGTCATCGAAGCGCGCAGCGCAGGGTCGTTTGTCATTCTTCATTGAGATCGCATGGAATTCTTCACCATCTCGCTCCTGAACGGCATCAGCTACGGGCTGCTGCTGTTCATGCTGAGCTCCGGCCTGACGCTGATCTTCAGCATGATGGGCGTGCTCAATTTCGCGCACGCGAGCTTCTACATGCTGGGCGCGTATTTCGCGTACAGCACCACGCAGCTGGTGGGGTACTGGCCCGCGCTGTTCATCGCGCCGCTGCTCGTTGCGGTGCTGGGCGCCGCGTTCGAGAAGTACTGCCTGCGCCGCGTGCACAAGTTCGGCCATGTGCCGGAGCTGCTCATCACGTTCGGGCTGTCGTTCATCATCCTGGAGATGGTGCAGCTGATCTGGGGCACGAGTTCCGCGGACTACCGCGTGCCAGCCGCGCTGGACGGACCGCTGTTCACGCTGTACGGGACGCAGTTCCCCATGTACCGCGGGTTCATGATGTTCGTGGCGATCCTGATGCTGATCGCGATCTGGCTGCTGCTCACGCGCACGCGCATCGGGCTGGTGATCCAGGCCGCGTTGACCCACCCCGAAACGGTGGAATCGCTGGGCCACAACGTGCCGCGCGTGTTCATGCTGGTGTTCGGCGGCGGCGCGGCCCTCGCCGGCCTGGCGGGGGTGATCGGCGGCAACGCCTTCGTGACAGAGCCGGGCATGGCCGCGACGGTCGGCTCGGTGATCTTCGTGGTCGTGGTGGTCGGCGGCATGGGCTCGCTCTCGGGCGCGTTCGTGGCGTCACTGCTGATCGGCATCATCCAGACTTTCGCGGTGGGCATCGACAGCTCGCTCATGGGCGCGGCCGGCTCGGTCGGCCTGGACATCACCGACAAGACCTTCGGCTATGCGCTGTGGAAGCTGAAGATCAGCCAGATCGCGCCCATCCTGCCGTACCTGTTCCTGGTGCTGATCCTGATCTTCCGGCCCAAGGGCCTGCTCGGAACGAGGGAGGGATGAGATGTTGGCCCCCACGTTTGCGGCTACGCCGCTGCACTGCCCCCCGAGGGGGTCCAGGTCCCCTTCGGGCGGCCGGGCGGAGACCTGAATGAACACCCTTTCCAATATCGAAGCCGGCTCTGAAGCCGAAACCGAGAATCGCCGCGTCGGCGTGGCGATGGGCTTGCCGGGGGCGAGGTCGAGCCGGGTACCGGCGAAAGCAGCCAAGGGCCTGTACTACGAGTTCAAGCCGCTGAACATTGGCCGCTGGCTCGTCTGGGGCCTGTTCGCGATCATTCTGCTCGTGGCGCCGCTGCTGTTCACCAGCAGCCTGTCGCAGACCATGCTCAGCCAGATGGGCATCGCCATCATCGTCTGCCTCTCGTACAACATGTTGCTGGGCCAGGGCGGCATGCTCAGCTTCGGGCACGCCGTCTACTCGGGCCTGGGAGCGTTCCTCGCGATCCATACGCTGAACATGGTGAGCAAGGGCAACCTGCCGCTGCCCGTGAGCCTGGTGCCCATCGTCGGCGGGCTCGCGGCCATGGTGTTCGCTGTCCTCCTGGGCTGGGTCACGACCAAGAAGGCCGCGACGCCCTTCGCCATGATCACGCTGGGCATCGGCGAGCTGGTGTGGGCCTCATCGCTGATGTTCCCGGAGTTCTTCGGCGGGGAGGGCGGCGTGTCGGGCAACCGGGTCGCCGGGCCGGCGCGTTTCGGCATCACCTTCGGCCCGCAGATCGAGCTGTACTACCTGATCGCCTTCTACACGTTCATCTGCACGGCGCTGATGTTCGCCTTCACCCGAACCCCGCTCGGGCGCATGATCAACGCCGTGCGCGACAACCCCGAACGGGTCGAGTTCGTCGGCTACGACACGCAGAAGGTCCGGTACTTCGTCTTCATCATCGCGGCTTTCTTCGCCGGCATTTCCGGCGGCCTCGCGGCGCTGAACTTCGAGATCGTCACCTCCGAAGTGGTGGGCGGCCCGCGCTCGGGCGCCTACCTGCTGTTCACCTTCCTGGGCGGCGCCACGTTCTTCTTCGGGCCCATCATCGGCGCCATCCTGATGGTGCTGGCGTTCGTGCTGCTGTCGGAGCTCACCAAGGCCTGGCTGCTGTACCTGGGCCTGGTGTTCCTGTTCATGGTCATGTATGCCCCGGGGGGCATCGCCAGCCTGATCATGATGAACCTGCGCATCGCGGCGTTCGGGCGCCTCAAGGAGCTGTGGGTGAGTTATCTGGCGCTGGCCGTGACGGCCTTCATCGTCCTGATCGGCGCGGCCGCGATGATCGAGATGGTGTACCACCTGAAGTTGAACGCGGCACTGGGGCCGGAGTTGAAATTCCTCGGCATGACGCTCAACGCGCACGGGCTCAACAGCTGGTTCGGCTCCGCCTTCGTGATGCTCACCGGAATCGCCCTGTTCGAGGTCATGCGCCGGCACTTCGTGGCGCAGTGGGGCGAAATCCAGGAGTTCATCGAGAAGGAAATGAAGCGCAGGGAGGCCCTATGAGCGCGGCCACCGAAACCCTGGGCGCGGCGGACATGGCTTCAGGGGACCCCGGCAGGCAAAAGGCCGTTGCAGCGGCACCGGCCGTGCCGCCTGCGCTGGAACTCAAGGACCTGCGCAAGAGCTTCGGCAAGACCGAGATCATCCGCGGCGCCAGCCTGGCGGTGAACGCCGGCGAGCGCGTCGCGGTGATCGGCCCCAATGGCGCCGGCAAGTCCACGCTGTTCAACCTGATCAGCGGGCGCTTCGCGCCCACCAGCGGCGAAGTGCTGCTGAACGGGCGCCGGATCGACGGCAAGCGGCCGTTCGAGATCAACCGCATGGGCCTGTCGCGCAGCTTCCAGATCACCAACATCTTCCCCAAGCTCAGCGTCTTCGAGAACCTGCGGTGCGGGGTCCTGTGGAGCCTGGGGTACAAGTACACGTTCCTGAAGTTCCTGGCCGACCTGGACGACGCCAACGAGCGCGCCGAGCAGCTGCTGGAGATGATCAAGCTCGACCGCAAGCGCGACGTGCTGGCGATCAACCTCACGTACGCCGAGCAGCGGGCCCTGGAGATCGGCATCACCATCGCCGGCGGCGCCAACGTGATCCTGCTCGACGAGCCCACGGCGGGCATGAGCAAGAGCGAGACCCGGCGCTTCATCGAGCTCATCAAGGAAGTGACCGTCGGCAAGACGCTGCTCACCGTGGAACACGACATGGGGGTGGTGTTCGGCCTGGCCGACAAGATCGCGGTCGTCGTCTACGGCGAGGTCATCGCCTTCGACCGGCCCGAAGCCGTGCGCGCCAACCAGCGCGTGCAGGAAGCCTATCTCGGCTCGCACGTCGCCGACGCCCAGGTGGGAGGATCGCACTGATGTTGAAGATCGAGAACCTCCACGCCTTCTACGGCAAGAGCCACGTGCTGCATGGCGTCCACTTCGACGTGGGTCCGGGCGAGATCGTCGCGCTGCTGGGCCGCAACGGCTCCGGCCGCTCGACCACGGCCAAGGCGATCATGGGCATGGTCGACTGCACCGGCGTCGTGGACTGGAAGGGCAGGCACACGCTGGGCATGAAGCCCTACGAAGTTGCCCACCTGGGCATTGGATATGTGCCCGAGAACCGGGACATCTTCCCCAAGCTGACGGTGCACCAGAACCTGATGCTGGGCATGAAGGGCGCCCGCCCGAGCGGCCGCTGGTCCTTCCAGGACATGTACGACATGTTCCCGCGGCTGAAGGAACGCCAGCACACCGAGGCCGGCGTGCTCTCGGGCGGCGAGCAGCAGATGCTGACGCTGTGCCGCACGCTGATGGGGGACCCCGAGCTCATCATCATCGACGAGCCGACCGAGGGCCTTGCCCCGAAGATCGTCGAGCTGGTGGCCCAGTACCTGCAAAAACTCAAGGAGCGGGGCATCTCGGTGCTGCTGATCGAACAGAAGCTCACGATCGCCATGGCCATCTCCGACCGCGCCCTGGTGATGGGCCACGGAAGCATCGTGTTTCAAGGCACCCCGGACAGCCTGCGCGCCGACGCCTACATTCGCAAGGAATGGCTCGAGGTGTGATGGCTTCGCCAAGGTGATAACGCGGCCGTCCTTGTCCCAGCCGTGACAAACCGCGCGCCGCGGCACAACATAATTCTTCTACAATCAAAAACGAACGACCGTACTTTTTTCTCATATCGGTGAAGGAACCCAAATGACCGCTGAATACAAGGTGCACGGCGACGTGGCCGTGATCACCATGAACAACCCGCCCGTCAACGGGCTGGGCTACGCGACGCGCGTGGGGCTGACCGACGGCCTCGAGAAGGCCAACGGCGACGCTTCCGTCAAGGTCATCGTCATCACCGGCGCCGGCAAGGCGTTCTCCGGCGGCGCCGACATCAGGGAGTTCGGCTCGCCCAAGGCGACCGCCGAACCGAACCTGCTGTCGGTCATTTCCGCCCTCGAAAACTCCAGCAAGCCGGTCGTCGCGGCCATCCATTCGGTCTGCATGGGCGGGGGCCTGGAACTCGCGCTCGGCTGCCACTACCGCATTGCCGCCCCCGGCACCCAGGTGGCGCTGCCCGAAGTCAAGCTGGGCCTGATCCCCGGCGCGGGCGGCACGCAGCGCCTGCCGCGCGTGCTGGGCGTCGAGACCGCGCTGAACATGATCGTGAGCGGCGAAGCCGTCAAGAGCGAACTGCTCGCGCAGCAACCCGGCCAGAAGCTGTTCGACAAGATGGCCGCCTCGCCCGAGTCGCTGGGCGAAGAGGCGCTCGCCTATGCGCGTTCCGTCGCCGACGCGCGGCCGCTGCCGCTGGTGCGCAACCTGCCCTCGAAGCACCCGCTGGGCGACGCGTACTTCCAGTTCGCGCGCAACATGGTCAAGGGCATGGCGAAGAATTTCCCTGCGCCCGCGAAGTGCGTGGATGCCGTCGAAGCCTCGACGAAGAAGAAGTTCGACGAGGGCATGACCTACGAGCGCGAGATCTTCACGGCCCTGATGTTCACCCCGGAGAGCCGAGCACTGCGCCACATCTTCATGGCCGAACGCGCCACCTCGAAGATCCCGGACGTCCCCTCGGACACCCCGCAGCGCGAGATCAAGTCGGTGGCCGTGATCGGCGCCGGCACGATGGGCGGCGGCATCTCGATGAACTTCCTGAACGCCGGCATCCCGGTGAAGATCCTGGAGATGAAGCAGGAAGCGCTGGATCGCGGCATCGCGACCATCCGCAAGAACTACGAGTCGCAGGTCAAGCGCGGCAAGCTCAAGCAGGACAAGTACGACCAGCGCATGGCCCTGCTGTCCACCACGCTCGACTACAACGACCTGAAGGACGCCGACCTGGTGATCGAGGCCGTGTTCGAGGAAATGGGCGTCAAGCAGAAGGTGTTCGAGAAGCTCGACGAAGTGATGAAGCCCGGCGCGATCCTGGCGTCCAACACTTCCACGCTGGACGTAAACAAGATCGCTTCGTTCACCAGGCGGCCGCAGGACGTGGTCGGCATGCACTTCTTCAGCCCGGCCAACGTGATGAAGCTGCTGGAAGTGGTGCGCGGCGCCCAGACCGGCAAGGACGTGATGGCCACCGTGATGGCCATTGGCAAGAAGATCAAGAAGACGGCCGTGGTCTCCGGCGTGTGCGACGGCTTCATCGGCAACCGCATGATCGAGCAGTACAGCCGCCAGGCCGGCTTCCTGCTGGACGAGGGCGCCACGCCGCAACAGGTGGACAAGGCGATCGAGAGGTTCGGCTTCGCGATGGGCCCGTTCCGCATGGGCGACCTCGCGGGCAACGACATCGGCTGGGCCATCCGCAAGCGCCGCGCGCAAGAGCGCCCGAACATGCTGTACAGCCGCACCGCCGACAAGCTGTGCGAGCTGGGCCGCTTCGGCCAGAAGACCGGGGCCGGCTGGTACGACTACAAGGAAGGCAAGCGTGATGCGATCCCGTCCGCGCTGGTCAACAAGATGATCGAGGACCACCGCAAGGAACTGGGCATCACGCCGCGCAAGATTTCCGACGAGGAAATCGTGCAGCGCCTGGTGTTCTCCCTGGTGAACGAAGGCGCGCGCATCCTGGAAGACGGCATCGCCAGCAAGGCCAGCGATATCGACATGGTGTACCTGACGGGCTATGGTTTCCCGATCCACCGCGGCGGGCCGATGCTGTATGCCGACCAGGTGGGCCTGTTCAACGTGGTCCAGGCCATGAAGCGCTTCCAGAAGAACCCGCGCGATGACGCGTCGTTCTGGGAACCGGCGCCGCTGCTGGCGAAGCTGGCCGCCGACGGCAAGACGTTCAATTAAGGAATCAACATGAGCAACGCAGTTATCGTCTCCACCGCCCGCACGCCGCTCGCCAAGAGCTGGAAGGGTTCCTTCAACATGACGCACGGCGCCACGCTGGGCGGCCACGCCGTCAAGCACGCGCTGCAGCGAGCCGGCATCGAGGCGGCGCAGGTCGAAGACGTGATCATGGGATGCGCCAACCCCGAAGGCGCGACCGGCGCCAACATCGCGCGGCAGATCGCGATCATGGGCGGCTGCCCCGTGACGGTGCCGGGCATGACCGTCAACCGCTTCTGCTCGTCGGGCCTGCAGACCATCGCGCTCGCATCGCAGCGGGTGATCGCCGGGGAAGGCGAAGTCTACGTGGCCGGCGGCGTCGAGAGCATCTCCTGCGTGCAGCAGGAGATGAACACGCACATGATGAAGGACCCCGAGCTGGACAAGCTCAAGCCCGAGATCTACTGGTCGATGCTGCAGACGGCCGAGCAGGTGGCCAAGCGCTACAACATTTCGCGCGAAGCCATGGACGAGTACGGTGCGGCCAGCCAGCAGAAGGCCTGCAAGGCGCAGGCCGAAGGCAAGTTCGACGCCGAGATCGCGCCGATCACCGTCAAGGCCGGCGTCGCCGACGCCGTGATGGGCCTGCGCACCAAGGAAGTTACCGTCGGCAAGGACGAGGGCACGCGCGAGGGCACGACCAAGGAAGGCATCAGCGGCATCAAGCCGGCGCTGCCGGGCGGCGTGATCGCGGCGGGCAACGCCAGCCAGTTTTCCGACGGCGCCGGGGCCTGCGTGGTGGTGAGCGAGGCGTACGCCGGCAAGCACAACCTCAAGCCGATCGGCCGCTTCCTCGGGTTCGCCGTGGCGGGCTGCGAGCCCGACGAAATGGGCATCGGACCGGTGTTCGCCGTGCCGAAGGTGCTGAAGAAGCTGGGCCTCACGGTGAGCGACATCGACCTGTGGGAGCTGAATGAAGCGTTCGCCGTGCAGGTGATCTATTGCCGCGACAAGCTCGGTATCCCGAACGACCGCCTGAACGTCAACGGCGGCGCGATCGCGGTGGGCCACCCCTACGGCGTGTCGGGCCAGCGCCTGACCGGTCACGCGCTGATCGAAGGCAAGCGCCGCGGCGCGAAGAAAGTGCTCGTCACGATGTGCATCGGCGGCGGCATGGGCGCGGCGGGGGTGTTCGAAGTCCTGTAGACCACGCCCGCCATGAGCCTTCGTCCCACCCTCGATTTCCTCCTGTACGACTGGCTCAAGGCGGAAGACCTCACGGGCCGCCAGCGCTTTTCCGACCACTCGCGCGAAACCTTCGACGCGGTGTTCGACACCTGCGAGCGGATCGCGCGCGAGAAATACGCGCCGTTCAACCGCACGCTGGACACCGAGGAGCCGCGCTTCGACGGCGAGAAGGTCATCCTGCCCCGGTGCACCAAGGATGCCTATGACGCGTTCGCCGCGTCGGGCATGCTGAGCGCCGCGCAGGACTATGAGATCGGGGGCATGCAGCTGCCTTACACGGTGGAAGCCGCGGCCCACACGTTCTTCGCGATGGCGTCCGTCAGCATGGGCTCGGGCATGCTCACGGTGGGCAACGCCAACCTGTTGAGGGTGCACGGCACCGAGTTGCAGAAGAAGGCATTCGCGCTCAACGAATTCTCGGGGCGCTGGTCGGGCACGATGTGCCTGTCGGAGCCGCAGGCCGGCTCGTCGCTCTCGGACATCTCCACCCGCGCCGTGCCGGACGGCGAGGATTTCGAGTCCGACCCGCTCGGCCCGCGCTACCGCATCACGGGCAACAAGATGTGGATCTCGGCCGGCGAGCACGAGCTGACCGAGAACATCATCCACCTGGTTCTGGCGAAGATCCCCGGCCCCGACGGCAAGCCGATCCCGGGCACGAAGGGCATCTCGCTTTTCATCGTGCCCAAGAAGCTGGTCGGCACGGACGGCGAGCTCACCGGCGAGCGCAACGACGTGGCGCTGGCGGGCCTGAACCACAAGCTGGGCTGGCGCGGCACCACCAACACGCTGCTCAATTTCGGCGAAGGCAAATTCCCCGTGGATGGCACGCCCGGCGCCATCGGTTACCGGGTCGGCCGGCCCCACGAGGGCTTGCGCTGCATGTTCCACATGATGAACGAGGCGCGCATCGGTGTCGGCATGGCCGCCGTGATGCTCGGCATGGCCGGCTACTACGCCTCGCTGGACTACGCCCGCAACCGCCCGCAGGGCAGGCCGGTCGGGCCGGCGGGCAAGGACCCGTCGAAGCCGCAGGTGCGGATCATCGAGCACGCCGATGTCAAGCGCATGCTGCTCGCGCAGAAGTCGTACTGCGAGGGGGCATTGGCGCTGGCGCTGTACTGCGCGCGGCTGGTCGATGAACAGCACACCGGCACGCCCGAGGCGGCGGACGAAGCACGCCTCCTGCTGGAAGTGCTGACGCCGATCGCCAAGAGCTGGCCCAGCGAGTGGTGCCTGGAGGCGAACTCCCTTGCGATCCAGGTGCACGGCGGCTACGGCTACACGCGCGACTTCCCGGTGGAGCAGTACTGGCGCGACAACCGCCTGAACATGATCCACGAGGGCACCCATGGCATCCAGGCGGCCGACCTGCTGGGCCGCAAGGTGCTGATGGAGGGCGGGCGCGGGCTGGAATTGCTGGCCGGCCGCATCGACGCCACGATCGAGCGGGCGGTTCACCGCCCCGACCTCGCGGAACACGCCCGCGCGCTCGGGACGGCGTTGCCACAGGTCAGGGACGCGACGCGCGCCGCCTGGTCCACCGGCGACCCGGCGCTGGCGCTGGCCAACGCCGTGCCCTACATGCAGGCTTTCGGCCACATGGTGCTGGCATGGATCTGGCTGGACGTCGCCCTGACGGTTCCCGGGCAGGCTGCGCAGCAATCCCCCATCCACCAGGGACGGCTGCGCGCCGCGCGCTATTTCTTCCACTATGAGCTGCCGAAGATCGGCGCCTGGCTGCAGGTTGCCGCCACCCGTGACCCGACCTGCGCCGAGATGCCCGAAGAGGCGTTCTGATGGCGTCGCGCCGGACCGTGGCGTGGCTCGAGCGCCTCATCTGGACGTTGATCTACGGCGGCCTGTTCACGGCGGTGATCGGCCTGGCGACGCGATCCCGGGATGCCGCCGGCGGCTGGTCGCTGATCGTCCTGGGCGCCGTGGTCGCGGCGGTGGGTGTTGTCCTGATCTGGGTGCGCTCGCGCCTGGACAAGACCGGCTGAAACGGCTGCAATATCCCTGTCGCGACACACAAGCCCGTCCCGCAACCGCACAATGGGCACAGGAACAACCCCCGAAAGGACGACACGAATGACCCGTACCGCTTCGCAACTCTTCGACCTCAAGGGCCGCACGGCCCTGGTGACCGGCGGCTCGCGTGGCCTCGGCCTGCAGATCGCGCACGCCCTCGGCGAAGCCGGCGCGCGGGTCATGCTCACGTCGCGCAAGGCCGCCGACCTGGAAGAGGCGGTGGCGGAGTTGCAGGCCGCGGGCATCGACGCGCGGTGGATCGCCGCCGACTGCGCGAAGGAAGAGGAAATCCGCCGCCTTGCCGACGAAACGCTTCAGCGCATGGGTGACGTGGACATCCTCGTGAACAACGCCGGCGCCGCCTGGGGCGCGCCGGCCGAGGACCATCCTGTCGAGGCCTGGGACAAGCTGATGAACCTCAACGTGCGCGGCTATTTCATTCTGTCGCAGCACATCGCCAAGAAGAGCATGATCCCGCGCAAGTACGGGCGCATCGTGAACATCGCCTCGATCGCGGGACTGGGCGGCAACCCCCCGGAGATGCAGACGCTGGCGTACAACACGTCCAAGGGCGCGGTGATCAACTTCACGAGGGCCCTGGGCTGCGAATGGGGCAAGTACAACATCACCGTCAACGCGATCTGCCCGGGCTTTTTCCCGAGCAAGATGACGCAGGCCACCTTGAGCCGTCTGGGCGAGGACAAGCTGGCCGCCCATGCGCCGCTGCAGCGCCTGGGCGACGACGAGGACCTCAAGGGTGTCACGCTGCTGTTCGCCTCGGACGCGGGCAAGCACATCACCGGGCAGTGGCTCGCGGTGGACGGCGGGGTCAGCGTGGTCACCGGGGGCTGACATGAATTTCGGCGTCAACATCCCCTTCGTCCAGCACCTGGGTTTCGAGCTGGTGCAATTCGAGGACGGCGAGTCCGAAATCCGGTACGGGGCCCGGCCCGAGCACTTGAACTCTTTCGGCGTGACGCATGGCGGCGCCTGCATGACCCTGCTGGATGTCACGATGGCAGCGGCGGCGCGCAGCGTGGACCGGCAGATGGGCGTGGTCACCATCGAGATGAAGACCAGCTTCATGCAGCCGGCCCGCGGCATCCTGAGCGGCAAAGGGCGGCTGATGCACCGCACCGCCACCATGGCGTTCACCGAGGCCACGATCTACGACCCGGACGGCAAGCCCTGCGCGCATGCCACCGGCACCTTCAAGTACGTCAAGCGGCTGCCCACCGGCCCGAAGAGCGCCAACCCGCTCGACGTCATATCCACCGACTAGAGACACACACATGCCCCGGAACAGACAAGTCCACCTGGACAACCGCCCGCAGGGCGAAGCCACGGCCAGCAACTTCAAGCTGGTCACCGCCGAAACACCGCCCCTGCAGGACGGCCAGGTGCTCGTGCGCCACCACTTCCTCAGCCTGGACCCGTACATGCGCGGCCGCATGAACGACGCGAAAAGCTACGCCGCGCCGCAGCCCGTCGGCCAGGTGATGCAGGGCGGCACCGCGGGCGAAGTGGTGGAGAGCCGCTCGCCCAGGTTCCAGCCCGGCGACGAGGTGGTGGGCATGGGCGGCTGGCAGGAATACAGCGTCGTCAACGCCGAGCAGCCCGGCGTGCTGCGCAAGGTGGACACGAAGCACGTGCCGCTGTCGCATTACCTCGGCGCGGTGGGCATGCCGGGCGTCACCGCCTGGTACGGCCTGGTGAAGATCATCGAGCCCCAGGCCGGGCAGACGATGGTGGTGAGCGCGGCCTCCGGCGCCGTGGGCAGCGCGTTCGGCGCGTTGGCCAAGGCCCGCGGCTGCCGCGTGGTCGGCATCGCCGGCGGCGCGCAGAAGTGCAAGTACGTGGTGGACGAACTGGGATTCGACGCCTGCATCGACCACAAGGAGCACCAGGACGCCGCTTCCCTGTCGAAAGCCCTGAAGCAAGCGTGCCCGGCCGGCATCGACGGCTACTTCGAGAACGTGGGCGGCATGGTGCTGGATGCGGTGATGATGCGCATGAACGCCTTCGGGCGCATCGCGCTGTGCGGCATGATCTCCGGCTACGACGGCAAGCCGATCCCGATGTCCTACCCGCAGCTGCTGCTGACCAACCGCCTGAGGCTCCAGGGCTTCATCGTGAGCGAGCACATGGAAGTCTGGCCCGAGGCGCTGAAGGAGCTGGGCATGCTCGTCGGGACGGGCAAGCTGCGGCCGCGCGAGTCGATCGCGCAGGGGATCGAAGCGGCGCCGGATGCCTTCCTGGGACTGCTGAAAGGGAAGAACTTCGGCAAGCAACTGGTGAAGCTCACCTGATTTTCGGGCGATACCGGTGCCGCCGCGGCGCGCGAGCGCGGCAGCAGCCGGAGGCAGGTTGTCGCGCGCAAGGAGTACCCCATGACCGAGCTGACCCACGAAGTCTTCAACCAGCCGCAGCCGCTGGTGGACTACAACCTGTTCGAGGGCAACCGCGCATTGCAGGCCGCGCTGAAGCTGAACGCGCCCACGCTGGACACCGCCCCGCTGGGGGCGCTGGGCGCGCAGCTCGGCAGCGCCGAAATGCAGACGCACGCGCGGCTGGCCAACATCCACACGCCCGAACTGCGCAGCCACGACCGGTTCGGGCACCGCATCGACCAGGTCGAATTCCACCCGAGCTACCACGCGCTGATGGCGGCGGCGGTCGGCGCCGGCATCCACGGCACGCCCTGGGTCCACGGCGGCGAGTCGCCCCACGTGCTGCGCGCGGCATCGTTCATGCTGTTCACCGAACTCGAGCCATCGGTGCTGTGCCCGATTTCGATGACCTATGCGGCGCTGCCGGCGCTGCGGCCGAACACCGCCATCTACGGCGACTGGAGCCCGAAGCTCGGCAACCGTCAGTACGACCCCGCCCTCAAGTCCTGGCGCGACAAGGCCGGCCTGACCATGGGCATGGGCATGACGGAGAAACAGGGCGGCTCGGACGTGCGCGCCAACACCAGCGAGGCCACGCCCGACGGCAAGGACGAATGGGGCCAGCGGTTCCGCATCACCGGGCACAAGTGGTTCCTCTCGGCGCCGATGTGCGACGCGTTCCTGGTGCTGGCGCAATCGTCCGGCGGCCTGAGCTGCTTCTTCATGCCGCGCGTGCTGCCGGACGGCTCTGTCAACGCGATGTTCATCCAGCGCCTGAAGGACAAGCTGGGCAACAAGGCCAACGCGAGCTCGGAGGTGGAATATGCCGGCGCCACCGCGTGGCTGGTCGGGGAGGAGGGCCGCGGCGTGCCTCAGATCCTCGAGATGGGCTCGATGACGCGCATGGATTGCGCGCTCGGCACCAGCGGCCTGATGCGGCATGCCCTGTCGATCGCGCTCGACCACACCGCGCAGCGTGAAGCCTTCGGCAAGCGGCTCATCGACCAGCCGTTGATGCGCAACGTGCTGGCCGACCTGGCGCTGGAGTCGGAAGCCTCCACGGCGCTGGCACTGCGCATCGCGCGCGCCTTCGACAGGCCCGGCGACGCGCACGAAACCGCGATCGCCCGCCTCTTGACGCCGATCGCGAAGTTCTGGATCTGCAAGCGCGGGTCGCACTTCGGCCAGGAAGCGATGGAGTGCCTGGGCGGCAACGGCTACGTGGAAGAGGGCGGCGAAGGCATCATGGCCCGCATCTACCGCGAAATGCCGGTCAACTCGATCTGGGAAGGCGCCGGCAACATCATGGCGCTGGACCTGTTGCGCGCGCTGCGCAAGGCCGACGGCGGCGCGGCCCTGGCATACGAACTCGCGCCCGCCAAGGGCGCGCACCCGGCGCTGGACAAGCTGGCCGCGGCGCTGCCGGCCCGGGTCGAGGCCATGGCCACCGAGGTCGAGGCGCGCAGGCTGGCGCAGGACGTCGCGCTGGCCGTGCAGGCCGCGCTGCTGCACCAGAGCGCGCCGGACGCGGTGTTCGGCGCCTTCTGCGATTCGCGCCTGGCCGGCAACTGGGGCCACGCCTTCGGCACGCTGGGCAGCGGGACGGACTTCGACGCCATCATCACCCGCGCCATGCCGCGCTGAACCGCTCCAGGCCCACAGGAACTCCGCACCATGCCCGACCTGATCCTGCACCATTACCCGAGCTCGCCGTTCTCCGAGAAGATGCGGCTGGTGCTGGGGTACAAGAAGCTGGCCTGGAAGTCGGTCGTGATCCCGGCCATCATGCCCAAGCCGGACGTGCTGGCCCTCACCGGCGGCTATCGCAAGACGCCGATCCTGCAGGTCGGCGCGGACATCTATTGCGACAGTGCGCTGATCTGCGACGTGCTGGAACACGTGCAGGCCGAGCCCACGCTCTACCCGCCGCACCTCAAGGGTGTCTCGAGGGTGTTCGCGCAATGGGCCGACACCATGCTCTTCTGGGCCGCGATGGCCTACAACCTGCAGCCCAAGGGCGCGGCCCAGGTGTTCGCGAAGGCGCCGCCCGAGGCCGCCAAGGCGTTCGGCGAGGACCGCAAGGCGATGAGCAGCAACATGGTGCGGCTGCGGCCGGGCGACGCCACCTCGGCGTATCGCTCCTACCTGCGCCGCATCGCGCACATGGCGGAGGAGCATGACTTCCTGTTCGGCACCGAGCCGTGCGTCGCCGACTTCGCCGCGTACCACAGCCTCTGGTACACCCGAGTGCAGGTGCCGCTGATGGCCGACATCCTGAACGCTACGCCCGCGGTGGCCGAGTGGATGGACCGCATGGCGGCGATCGGGCACGGCGGCATGGACAAGTTCGATTCGGCGGACGCGATCACCGTCGCGAACTCGGCCGAGCCGATGCCGCCCGGCCGGAACCTGCTGATCGACAGCGCGTTCCAGGACGACCACGGCATCCCGTTGGGCACGCACGTCACGGTCACGGCCGAAAGCTTCGGCCCCGAGCCCACCGAAGGCGTGCTGCTGGCGGCGACGCGGACCCATTACACACTTCGCCGCGAAGACCCGCGCACGGGCCTTGTCCACGTGCATTTCCCGCGCATCGGCTACGTGCTGCGCAAAGCCGGGGCCGCGGCGGTGAGTTCCTGAGATGACGCCGGCCCAGGGCTTCTGCGTTTTCGACACGGCGATCGGCCCGTGCGGCCTGGCGTGGGGCGAACGCGGCGTCGTCGGCGTGCAACTGCCCGAGGGCGACCGGGAGGGCACGCGCGCGCGCATGCGCAGGCGCTTCCCCGGCGCGCCCGAAGCGCAGCCGCCGGCATTGCTGCAGTCGGTCGCCATGCGCGTGGCCGCGCATTTGTCGGGCCATCCCGATCCCTTGCTGGACGTCGCGCTGGACATGACCCAGGTCTCGGCGTTCCACCAGCGCGTGTATCGCATCACCCGCGCCATCCCGCCTGGACGCACGCTGACTTACGGCGAGGTGGCTGACCAGTTGGGCGAGCCCGGCGCGGCGCGCGCGGTGGGCCAGGCGCTGGGCCACAACCCCTTTGCGCCCATCGTTCCGTGCCATCGCGTGCTGGCCGCCCGCATGGGCGGCGGCGGGTTTTCGGCCGAAGGCGGCGTGGCCACGAAGCTGCGCATGCTGCAGATCGAAAAGGCGCAGCTCGGCCCCGAACCGGGGCTGTTCGACTGACCGGGGCCTATTCCTCGCCTGCGGTCAGCCCGTGGCGCCGGCGAAACTCCGACCAGCGCGCGCGGGCGTGCGCTTTCCATCCGGACGCGGTGCGCCAGAGCTGCGAAGCGCGCACCTGGGCGATCACGCCGTCCTTCCACGCCTTCCAGCGCGGGTACCAGCGCGCGAACCATGCGAGACGCATCAGCGCCGGCTGCGTCAGCGTGAACAGGCGCGCCAGCACCGCCGTGCCGACCAGCTTGGCGCCCGCCAGCACGGCCAGGCCCGCGAACGCATGGCCGCGGCCGATCAGGAACAGCGCGAGCACCTTCACCGGGAACAGCGCCAGCGCCGGAGCCGCGAACAGGGCCATCGCGCCCCAAGGCGGCAACGCCGCGATGCCGCGCTCGACCCAGGCCCACAGCGGCAGGCGTGCCAGCTTCGCGAGCAGCGCGGCGAGCGGCTCCCAGCCCCATTCCTCGAACAGCAGGACCAGCGCGAAGAAAGCGGTGAAAGCGTGGCGCAGCAGCCGGCGAAGGATGTCCATTCCGGCCAGTGTAGGCCGGACGCTGGCTCAGGCGGCCGCGGCGCGCAGCTCGAGCGCCCCAGCGTCGCCGAAGCGATTGCGGGCCGCGTCGGCGCGGGGCAGCGATATGCTCAAAGCCGCTCGCGTTCGCGCGGCGGCAGGTCCGTGGCGCGCGGCGGGACGTCGAGCGGGCGCGGCATGTCCACCATCGGCTGGGCCCGCTCCAGGCGGCCGTCGATGCGGCTCTCCAGCTGGCTCAACCGGCCGTCCAGGGACCGGTTCAATTGCTCGATCTGGCTGCGCAACTCGCGCTGGCTTTGCACCATCGCCTTTTCGAACTCGGTCGCGGCGATCGCCTCGTGCTGCCGGTTGTCACGCAGGTGCGTGTCCAGGTACTGCCTCAACTCGGTGAAGCGCGACGCCTCTGCCTTGTCGGCCAGGTCGCGCTGGGCCTGCAGCGCCTTGGCGTGGCGGTGCGATTCGAGCATGTAGCGTGATTCCTGCATGGCGCCGCTGAGGAGCATCACCAGGATGGTGAGCCCGAACGCGCCCAGCATGAACAGGCCCACCGAGCCCTCGGTGGTGAATACGCCGAAGCTCATGGGCGTGGTACGGCTGAAATCGGGCCAGTTCATGGCGGCGACGCCGCCCACCACGAGGAGGGCCAGGATGATGAAGACAAGGCGAGCGCGCATGTGGGGTCTCCCAGGAAGAATGTTTCATTCTGCGAACCGACTCGCCTGCGCGGCTGTCAGCGAAGATGCCGAATCGCTGTCCGCCCGCTGTGGCAAACTGCCGCGTCCGCGCAGTCCTGAAGCAGTTGCACAATGAAAAAAATCATCCGGCAGATCGCCGCCGAAATCAAAGTCCAGGAACACCAGGTGCAGGCCGCCGTCGACCTGCTCGATGGCGGGGCCACCGTGCCTTTCGTCGCGCGCTACCGCAAGGAAGCCACCGGCGGCCTGGACGACATCCAGTTGCGCGAACTCGAATACCGGCTGGGCTACCTGCGGGAGCTCGAGGAGCGGCGGGGCGCGGTGCTCAAGAGCATCGACGAGCAGGGCAAGCTCAGCCCGGGGCTGCGCGCCGCCATCGAGGCCGCGCCCACCAAGCAGGAACTGGAAGACCTGTACCTGCCGTACAAGCCCAAGCGGCGCACCAAGGGCCAGATCGCGCGTGAAGCCGGCATCGAACCCCTGGCGGACAGGCTGTACGCCGATCCGCGATTGAATCCGGCGGACGAGGCGCAGGCGTTCGTCAAGGGCGAAAAGGGCGAGGGCGGCGAAGATTTCACCACGGTGGCCGCCGTGCTCGACGGCGTGCGCGACATCCTCTCCGAGCGCTGGGCGGAAGACCCGGCGCTGGTCCAGGCCTTGCGCGAATGGCTGTGGAACGAGGGGCTGTTCAAGTCCAGGCTCGCCACGGGCAAGGACGAGAACCATCCCGACGTCTCGAAGTTCCGCGACTACTTCGACTATGACGAGCCGATCGGCCGCGTGCCTTCGCACCGCGCGCTGGCGGTGTTCCGCGGCCGGCAGCTGGAAGTTCTCGACGCGAAGCTGGCTTTGCCCATCGAGCCCGAGCCGGGCAAGCCCTCGATCGCCGAAGGCAAGGTTGCGTTGCACCTGGGCTGGAGCCACCAGGCGAGGCCGGCCGACGACCTGCTGCGCAAGTGCGTGGCCTGGACCTGGCGCGTGAAGCTGTCGCTGTCCACGGAACGGGATCTCTTCGCGCGGCTGCGCGAAGAGGCCGAGAGAGTGGCCATCAAGGTCTTCGCCGACAACCTGCGCGACCTGTTGCTCGCGGCGCCTGCCGGCCCGCGCGTGGTGATGGGCCTGGACCCGGGCATCCGCACCGGCGTGAAGGTCGCGGTCGTCGATGCCACCGGCAAGCTGGTGGACACCGCCACCGTGTACCCGCACGAGCCCCGGCGCGACTGGGAAGGCTCGCTGCACCAGCTGGGGCTGCTCGCCCGCAAGCACGGCGTGAACCTGATCGCCATCGGCAACGGCACGGCGAGCCGGGAGACCGACAAGCTGGCCGCCGACCTGATGAAGCGCATCGGCGACGACAGCCCGGGTCTGCAGCGGGTGGTGGTAAGCGAAGCAGGCGCCTCGGTGTATTCGGCGAGCGAATTCGCGTCGCAGGAGATGCCCGACGTGGACGTGAGCCTGCGCGGCGCGGCCAGCATCGCGCGGCGCCTGCAGGACCCGCTGGCCGAACTGGTCAAGATCGACCCCAAGTCCATTGGCGTCGGCCAGTACCAGCACGATGTGAACCAGAGCGAGCTGGCCCGCATGCTCGACGCTGTCGTGGAGGACTGCGTGAACTCGGTGGGGGTGGACCTGAACACGGCCAGCGCGCCGCTGTTGTCCCGGGTGTCGGGCCTCTCGGCCAGCGTTGCCAAGGCCGTGGTGCGCTGGCGCGAGGCCCATGGGGCGTTCAGGAGCCGCCAGCAACTGCTGGAGGTCAGCGGCCTGGGCGCCAAGACCTTCGAGCAGAGCGCGGGCTTCCTGCGGATCCGCGGCGGCGAGAACCCGCTGGACGTGACCGGCGTGCACCCGGAAACCTATCCGGTGGTCGAGAAGATGATGGCGGCCACGGGCAAGCCGGTGGCCGAGCTGATGGGCCGCGCGGAAATGCTGAAAACCCTCAAGCCCGAACTCTTCGCCAATGACAGGTTCGGCGTGATCACGGTGAAGGACATCCTGGGCGAGCTGGAGAAACCCGGCCGCGACCCGCGCCCCGATTTCAAGGTGGCTCGCTTCAACGAGGGGGTCGAGGACATCGGCGACCTGCGCGAGGGCATGGTGCTGGAGGGAACCGTGAGCAACGTGGCGGCCTTCGGCGCCTTCGTGGACCTGGGCGTGCACCAGGACGGGCTGGTGCACGTCAGCCAGCTTTCGCACAAGTTCGTCAAGGACGCGCGCGAGGTCGTCAAGACCGGCGACATCGTGAAAGTGAAGGTGATGGAAGTGGACGCCGCCCGCAAGCGCATCGGCCTGTCGATGAAGCTCGGGGATGCGCCCGCGCGCCGCGACGGCCCGCAGGGCAACCGCTTCGAGGGCGCGGGACGCGGGCAGCGCGTGCCGCAGAACGCACCCGCCAACACCGCCATGGCAGGCGCCTTCGCCAAGCTGCAGGGCCTGCGCAAATAGCGCCGGGCCATCCCGCAAAATGAAGGGCATGACAGCCCTGCGCATCTACGCCGGCCCCAAGGCCAGGCGGCACATCGAAAGGCACGGGCTGCACGCCGGTGACATCGGTGTCGTGCCCGGCGCGGCCGGCGGGCCCAAAGGGCTGGTGCTGGGACCGCTGGACCGCTTCATCTTCGGCGAGTGGCTGGAACGCGTCGTGTTCTCCAGCCCGAGCGAAGGAGCCACGACGCCACTGCCCTTTGCCACGGGCGACTACCGCACGCGCCAGGTGACGCTGGCCGAGGCGAACTTCAGCGCGGCCCTGCAGGCCAGTTGCTCCATCCCGTTCGCGCTGAAAGCCATCCACGACATCCCCGGCGCGCCGCCCGGCGCGTACTGGGACGGGGGCATCACCGACTATCACCTGCACCTCGATTACTGCGCCGGCGAGGGCAGGGGTCTCGTGCTTTACCCGCATTTCCAGAAATCCGTCGTGCCCGGGTGGCTGGACAAGTCCCTGCGGTGGCGGCATGGCGCCACGCATTTCCTGGACACCACCGTGGTGTTGGCCCCCGATCCGCAATGGGTGAGCTCGCTGCCCGGGGCGAAGCTGCCGGACCGCACCGACTTCACGCGCTTCGGCACGGACCTCCAGGCCCGGATGACCGCCTGGAACGCGGCGGTCTCGGCCAGCCGGCAACTCGCCGATGAATTCCAGGCGTGGCTCGCGCGGCCGGACCTGCGCCGGGTGGAAGTGCTTTGAGCGCCGCCGGCGCGGTGCGCGCAGCGGACCGGGTCCTGGGCTGGGACGTGCTGCGGGGGCTGTGCGCCCTGGCGGTCGCTTCCTACCACCTCCTCTACTGGCAGGGCCTTGCCGCGCTGCACACGCTGGGCAGCTACGGCGTGTACATGTTCTTCGTGCTGTCCGGCGCGAGCCTCGCCTACAACTACAGCGGCAAGCTCTCCACGGTCCGCGAGGCCGGCGGGTTCCTGATCACGCGCTGGCTGCGCCTCGCGCCGCTGTACCTCGTGCTGTGCGTGGTTTTCATCGCCTGCCTGTCGCTGCGCAACGGCGAACTGGTGGACCGGTTGCCGCTGCGCCTCGCGTTGAACGCCAGCTTCGCGTTCGGGCTGCACGACCCGACCGTCTGGGCGCTGTTGATCGGCGGCTGGTCCCTGGGCATCGAGTTCGTCTATTACCTCGCATTCCCGCTGCTGCTGGCTGTCTTGCGGCGCCCCGCCTGGTGCGCGCTCGTCGCCCTGGTGCTCGGCGTGCTGCAATGGGCGTGGATTCAGGGCACCGTGGGCGCCGATGCGGGGTATTCGGCAGGCGCGGTGGCGTACCACCAGGTGCCGGGCTTCGCCGCCTATTTTTTCGGGGGCTGCATCATCGGGCACTGGCGCCGCACCCGACTTCTTTCGCTCGGGCTGCCGGCCGGGCTGGCCATGTGGGCTGCAACGGCCGTCCTGCTGCTGGCGCTGAACCCGGCGCAGGCGGGCGACGAACTGCTGGGCGGCCGGGGCGCCGTGTTGTTCAGCCTGTGTTTCGCCGCCGTCTTCATCAGCGGGCAGGTGAACCTCGCCGCGAGCCCGGCACGCATCGCGCGATGGCTGGGCGACATCACGTACGGCTGCTACCTGCTGCACCCGCTGCTGTTCTTCGGGTTCGCGTGGTTCGTGCTGCCACGGCTCGGCGTGGCGGACGCCCCGCAGTTGCCCCTGGCCGCTCGCTGGGCGGTGCTTGCGGCGGTGCTGGCGCTGAGCTGCGCCGGCGCGGCGGCGAGCGAACGCTGGTTCGAAGCGCCTTTGCGGCGCTGGGGCAAGCGCAGGCTGGGCCGGGCCAACGCCCCCGCGCCCTACAAGGACGCCGCGAGCATCTCTTCGTAGTCTTGCGCGGTTGCGATGCGCGGGTTGGTCTTGTGGCAGTGATCTGCCAGCGCGCCCTGGATGATCTGCGCGAACATCTCACGCTTCACGCCCATCTCCGCCAGGCCGGAGGGCAGGCCCAGGCGGGCGTTCATTTCCTTGATGGCACCGGGAATGTTGCCCGCGGAGGGAAGTCCCATTGCGTGGGCCATGCGCTCCAGGCGCCTTTCCTTCCTGATCGACTCCGCCTGCGAATTGAACCGGATCACCGCCGGCAGGAACATCGCATTGAGCGTGCCGTGGTGCAGCCGCGGGTCCACGCCGCCGAGGCTGTGGCTGAGCGAATGCACGCAGCCCAGGCCCTTCTGGAAGGCCATCGCGCCTTCCATCGAGGCGCTCATCAGGTTGAACCGGGCTTCCCGGTCGCTGCCGTCGCGGGTGGCGCGCTCGATATGGGCCCAGCCACGCTCCAGGCCGTCCAGCCCGATGCCGTCCGCCGGCGGGTTGATGGCCGGCGCCATGAAGGTTTCCATGCAATGCGCGATCGCATCCATGCCGGTCGCCGCGGTGAGCCTGGGCGGCAGGCCGAGCGTGAGCTCCGGGTCGCAGATGGCCGCCTTGGGCAGGATGTTCCAGGAATGAAAACCCAGCTTGCGGTGGTCGTCGACGATGATGATCGCGCCCCGCGCGACCTCGCTGCCCGTGCCGCTCGTGGTGGGCACGGCGATCAGCGGCGCCGCCTTGTCGGTGATCCGGGGCGAGCCGCCTTCGATGGTGGCGTAGTGCGTGAGGGGCCCTTCGTGCGTGGCGGCGATCGCCACCCCTTTGGCGCAATCGATGGCGGAGCCGCCCCCCACGGCGACCAACCCGTCGCAGCGGTTGGCCTTGTACACCTCCACGGCAGCCCGCACGGCGGCCTCGGTCGGGTTCGACGGCGTCTGGTCGAACACGGCCACCGGCATGCCGGGCAGGGCGTCCAGGGCCTTTTGCAGCACACCGGCCGCCTTCACGCCCGGATCGGTCACGACCAGCGGGCGCGTGATGCCGACGCGATCGCATTCCTGCTTGAGCAGCTTCACGGCGCCGAAATCGAACTGGATCTGGGTCAGGTAGTAGATGAATGCCATGGCTCTTGCGCGATGTACGATGGAAAGCCCCACTGTAATACTTCCAAACAAGTGCTGCCCCCACGCTTCGCTGCCCCCCGAGGGGGCGCTTTTGCCTGGGGGCGGCCCGTCGTCAAAAAGGAGACACGTCATGAAGAAGACACGGACTTTGGCTGCATGTGCCCTCGCTTTCGCCGCGGGCGCGCAGGCGGATTGCCTCACGGACGCGCAGGCGGCCGAAATGGCCAACCAGTATTTCGCCAAGACGCCCGCGGCCAACCTCGAGGGCATCTCCGAGGCGGACGGCGCCTGCTCGCGCGCCAAGTTCAACGCGCTGCTCGAAAAGCGGATGGGTCCGTCCGTCGGCTACAAAGCGGGCCTCACGAACCCGGCGGTGCAAAAGCGCTTCGGCTACGACAAGCCGGTATGGGGCAAGCTGTACAAGGGCATGGTACTCGCCGATGGCGCGACGGTGGAAGCGGCGTTCGGCGCGCGGCCGCTGTTCGAGGCGGACATGCTGGTGCGGGTCAAGAGCGCCGACATCAACCAGGCGAAGACGCCGATGGACGTGCTGCAGGCGATCGACCAGCTGATCCCGTTCATCGAACTGCCCGACCTGCTCGTGCAGGCGCCGCCCAAGCTCAACGGCCCCGCCGTCAGCGCGATCAACGTCGGTGCGCGGCTGGGCGTGGCCGGCAAGCCCATCCCCGTGCCCGCGACGCGTGCCGAACGCTACGCCATGCTGGACGCCCTGCGCGACATGAACGTGGTCCTGTCCGAAGGCACCGGGATCCCGCTCGGCCAGGGCAAGGGCAGCGACATCCTGGAGCACCCGCTCAACGCCGTGGTCTGGCTGGCGCAGGCGCTGGCCAAGGAAGGCCTGGCCATGAAGCCCGGCGAGCTGATCAGCCTGGGCTCGTTCTCGCCGCTGCTGCCGCCGAAGCCGGGCCTCAAGGCTACGGCGACGTACCACGGCCTGCCCGGCGCCGCCCCGGTGTCCGTCGTGTTCAAGTGAGGTTCCTGGCGCAATACCCGCAGCTCACCCCGGCCATGCGCTCGGTGCTCGAGCGCATGGCCCGCGCCGGCTACCGGCCGATGTACACGCAGGCGCCGCACGAAGCAAAGGCGGCGTACGAGGCGGGGTCCGGCGTCCTGGAGGTGCCCAAGGCCCCGCTGCTCCGCGTGGAGGATGTCGAGATCCCGGCGCGCGATGGCGCGGCGTTGCGGGCGCGGCTCTACGCGCCGAGCCGCCAGGTCCTGCCTGTGCTGCTGTACTTTCATGGCGGCGGCTTCACCATTGGCAGCATCGCCTCGCACGACACCCTGTGCCGTGAGCTGAGCAGGCTGAGCGGCTGCGCCGTGGTGTCGCTGGATTACCGGCTCGCGCCGGAACACCGCTTTCCGACGGCGGTGGACGACGCCTGGGATGCCACGCAGTGGCTGGCCGGGCATGCGGTCGACCTGGGCCTGGACGGCAACCGCATCGCCGTGGGCGGGGACAGCGCCGGAGGCACCCTCGCAGCCGTGTGCGCCATCTACGCCATGTCCGCCGGGCTGCGGCTGACGCTGCAGCTGCTGTTCTACCCCGGCTGCGCCGCCTGGCAGGACGCGCCGTCGCATGGGCGCTTCGCCCAGGGGCTGGTGCTGGAAAAGGCGCACATCGAGTGGTTCTTCGACCAGTACATTGCGCACGGCGATCGCGAGGACTGGCGGTTCGCGCCCCTGAACGCGCCGGACGTCGACGGCGTGGCCCCCGCGTGGTTCGGCCTGGCCGAATGCGACCCCCTCGTCGACGACTGCATCGCGTACGCGGATAAACTGCGGGCTGCAGGCGTCGCGGTGGACCTGGAAATCTACCGCGGCGTCACCCATGAATTCATCAAGATGGGGCGCGCGATCCCCGAAGCCCGCCAGGCCCATGCCGACGCGGCGCGCGCCCTGGCCAACGCCCTGAAACCCTGACCATGAAGCGACAAGATTTCCGGTTCTTCCATCGCCTGCGCGTGCGCTGGGCCGAAGTGGACATGCAGAAGATCGTCTTCAACGCGCACTACCTGATGTACTTCGACACGGCGGTGGCGGACTACTGGCGCGCGCTGGCGCTGCCCTACGAGGAGGCCATGCTCCAGCTCGGCGGCGACCTGTACGTGAAGAAGGCGACGGTGGAGTTCAACGCGTCGGCGCGCATGGACGATCGGCTGGACGTCGCGCTCCAATGCGGCCGGATCGGCAACTCCTCGATGGTGTTCGCCGGCGCGATCTTCCGCGGCGACGAGCTGTTGATCACCTGCGAGCTGGTCTACGTCTTCGCGGACCCGGCGACGCAGACGTCCAGATCCGTCCCGCAACCTCTGCGCGACATCGTCATGGCCTACGAGGCCGGCGAGGGCATGGTACGCGTCGAGACGGGGGGCTGGCCCGACCTGGGCGAACACGCGGGGCGCATCCGCACCGAGGTTTTCCTCGACGAGCAGAAAATCCCCGCCGACATGGAGTGGGACGACGCGGACCGCACGGCCCTCCATGCCGTTGCCTACAACGGGCTGGGCCAGCCGGTGGCGACAGGCCGCTTGCTCCAGCAATCGCCGGGTGTCGCACGCGTCGGCCGCATGGCCGTGCACCGCGCGCTGCGCGGCTCGGGGGTGGGGCGGCAGGTGCTGCAGGCCCTCCTGGCCGTGGCGCAGGCGCGCGGGGACCGCGAAGTGATGCTGCACGCGCAGCGCAGCGCCGAGGAGTTCTACCTGGGCCTGGGCTTCGCGCCGCGGGGCGAGCCTTTCGAGGAAGCTGGCATTCCGCACGTCGAGATGAGCCGCCCGATCGCGGGCCGTTGAACCTTCCATGGCCAGGAAAAAACGCATCCGTGGCGACACGGCCCCGGTGACCGGCGGCGCGCCCGCCCGCACCGAGGCGGCGCCCGTCGCGGTGGGGCGCGTGGCGGCGGCGTGGGACGGCGCCGGCAGCGGCCTCGTCGTCGCGATCCTGGCGCTGATGATGTTCCTCGCCCCGGCACTGGGCGTGCCGAACGAGGAGATGCTGCAGGACACGCTCAAGTCGATCGTGGTTTCCTTCGCCGTCCTCGGCGCGGCCCTCGTCTTCTTCTGGCAGCAGCGAGGAAGGCGGGCGCCGCTGCGCTGGCACGCCGTCGCCTGGCTGCCGGTCCTGCTGATGGCCTATGCGCTCGGCAGCATGGCCTGGTCGCACGCGTACCTGGGCGGCGTGGAGGCTGTTCGCTGGTTCATCTTCGCTCTGCTGCTGTGGCTGGGCGCGAACAACCTGTCGCGCGACAAGCTCTCCATGCTGGCATGGGGCATCCACGCGGGCGCCGTGGTGGCCTCGCTGTGGGCCGCCCTGCAATTCTGGGTCGGCTTCGGGTTTTTCCCGCAGGGCCCGCACCCGGCCTCCACTTTTGTCAACCGCAACTTCTTCGCCGAGTTCGCCGTCTGCACGTTGCCGTTCTCGGCGCTGCTTCTGGCGCGCGCGCGGCAAAGCGCGCAGGTGGCATTGCTGGCCGTCACCAGCGGGCTCGTGATCGTCTCCGTGCTGATGACCGGAACGCGCAGCGCGTTGATTGCGCTGTGGCTGCAGGTTCTCCTGGTTCTGCCTTTCATCGCCTGGTTCTGCCGCAAGCAGCTGGCATTCGCGCAATGGGGGAGGGGCCACCGCGTGCTGGCCGCCGGGGTGCTGATCGGCACCGTGGTCGGCCTCGGCCTCATCCCCACGGGCGATGCGAAGATCACGGAGGAGGGGCGCGGGGTCACGGCATTGGAGCGGGGCTTCAAGCGCACGGGCTCGATCTCGCCGAATGACGCCTCGCTGGGCGTGCGCATGGTGATGTGGAAGGCGACGATGGGCGTGATCCGGGCGCGGCCGCTGGCCGGCGTCGGCGCGGGCGCGTGGGAGAGCGAGATCCCGCTCTACCAGGCCGAGGGTGCGCAGCTGGAGACCGACTACTACGTCCACAACGAAATCCTCCAGCTGCTGGCCGAATATGGCCTGGCGGGCTGGCTGTTCCTCCTGGCGCTGGCGGGCTATCTCCTGCAGTCGGCCTGGCGCACGCTGAAGGCGGCGGGCGCGGAGCCCGAGGCGGAGGCGCCGTGGCGGGCGGTTTTCCTGTGCAGCCTGCTGGCGCTGATGATCGTCAGCAATGTGGGCTTTCCGTGGCGCATGGCGGCGACGGGCGCGTTGTTCGCATTGTGCCTGGCCGGCCTGGCCGCCTCGGACGCGCGCCTGGGTTTCCGGGGCAGGTGGTCGGCCGCGGCCCTGGCCTGGCGGCCGGCCTTCTCGCTCGCGCTGGCGACGTTGACGATCTCCTGCATCGCGTTGGCCGCGTACATCACGCAGCAGGCCGTCGACAGCGAGCAGAAGATCGTGCGCGCGACCAAGATCGCCCTGTCGATCTCGGCGTCGGGCGATCCCAACAACCCCAAATGGCGGCAGGCCAAGGTGCAGATGCTCGGGCTCATCAGGGAGGGCATCGCGCTGAATCCGCACTACCGCAAGATCACGCCGATGGTGGCGGACGAGCTCGCCCGCTGGGGCGACTGGAAGAATGCGACCTGGATCTGGGAGAGCGTGCTCACGTCCCGCCCCCACGTCGTTGCGATCATGACGAACGTGGCACGCGGGTACGCCAGCATGGGCGACACCGAAAAGGCGCTCGAGTACCTGGAGCGCGCGCGAAAGATCCAGCCGCGGGCGCCGGCCGTTCGCTCGCTGGAAGTGATCCTGCTCAGCCGGTCCGGGCAGGAGGCGCGCGCCCTGGAACTGGCCCGCGCTGCCATCGGCGACAACATCCATGACTACGACCTCGCCAATGCGACCTTCTGGCTCGCGGCGCGCGCGGGCGACTACGCCCTGGCGCACAAGGCGATGCAGCTGCGCATCGTGGGCTGGCCGGAAGGGCGCGTGCAGGGCTACCTGCAACTGGGCGACCTGTACGCGAAGCAGGTGAAGGATCCGCAGAAGGCCTTCAATTTCTATCAGCAGGCGATGGTGCTCACCCCCCCCGCCCGAAGGCCGGAATTGCTGCCGCGGATCCCCGCGGAGTACTGGGCGAAGCTGGGCTACCCCCAGGGCGCTCCGGCGGCGCCCGCGCCGCCTCAGACGTCGGCCAGCAAGGGGTAGGGCGCTGGCTGCGGTGCCAGTTGCGCGCCTTTAGGGCCGCCCACGTTGAGCCGCCCGCTGTCCGCGGCGGCGATCTGGATCGACACGATGGCATCCCAGCCGCCCCCGGGCGCGGCTGCGGCCTGGGCCACGAGGCCGCAGGGCTGGCCCGGGTCCGACTCGTGGAAAACCTCCTGCCCCGCCTGCAATGCCGAATCGGCATGCGCCAGGTACGCGCGCCGCTTGAGCGTGCCGCGGAACTGGCTGCGCGCCACGACTTCCTGGCCGGGATAGCAGCCCTTCTTGAAATTCACGCCGCCGACGGACTCGTAGTTGAGCATCTGCGGCACGAAGGCTTCGACGATCGGCGCGGTGATCGGCGCGACGCCGCTTCGAACCTCGCCCCACATCCACCGTTGCGGATCCATGGCCACGCCGCCGAGCGCGGCCTCACCGGCCGGGACCACCCACAGCAGGCGTGCCTGGCCGTCCGCGGGATACAGGCGCACCGCGCTGGCATTGCCGATGTCCGCGCGGGACCAGGGTGCCACGAGGCCGGGCGCGGCTTCATCGGCCGCGGCGCCGGCGAGGCCGTACAGGTCGAACTCCGCCGTCGCGTCGCGCAGCCTGGCCTTGGCGCGCAGCACGAACATGGACAGGCGCTTGAGCGTCGCGGCCAGGATGTCGCGGCTGCAGACCAGCAGGATGTCGGCGTGGGCGCGCTTGAAGCCGACGAAACTGGCCTGCATGCGGCCCTTGGGCGTGCAATAAGCGGCCAGCCTGGCCTCGGACAGGCCGAGCAGGCCGAAGTCCTGCGTGAGCTGCCCCTGCAGGAAGCTCGCGGCGTCCTCGCCTTCGACGCGGATGACTCCGAGATGAGTCAGCGGTGTTACACCATTCAGGACGTGGGTCATTGCTGAATTATCATCGTCAGTCCAATTCACTCCATGGCATAGGGGCAGCGATCGGTGCGGCGTTTCCTGTTGACGGTCTTCCTGCTTGCTTCCCTCGCGGTCCTCGCTGCCGGCGGCTGGGCCTTGTGGTGGGTGTACCAGCCGCTGCAGCTGGCCGCTCCCGCCGTGGACCTGTCGATCGAGGCCGGCACGCTGCCGCGTGGCGTTGCCGAGGCGGTGAAGGACGCCGGCGTCGACGTCGACCCCGACCTGCTCTATTACTGGTTCCGGTTTTCCGGGCAGGCGCGCCAGATCAAGGCCGGCAGCTACGAACTGGAAGCGGGCATCACGCCGCACCGCCTGCTGGCGAAACTCGCGCGCGGCGAAGAGACGCTGCGCGCCGTGACGCTGGTGGAGGGCTGGAATTTCCGCCAGGTGCGCGCGGCACTGTCCAAGGAAGACGCGCTCAAGCCCGACACCCGCGGCCTTGCCGACGCGGCCCTGATGGGCCTGCTGGGCCGCTCCGGCCAGCATCCCGAGGGGCGCTTCTACCCGGACACCTATACCTTTGCCAGGGGATCGAGCGACGTCGCGGTGCTCAAGCGTGCCCTGCGCGCGATGGACAAGCGGCTCGCCCAGGCTTGGGCACAGCGGGCGCCGGACGCGGCCGTGAAAACGCCCGACGAGGCGTTGATCCTCGCCAGCATCATCGAGAAGGAAACCGGCAAGGCGTCCGATCGCGCGATGATCGCGGCCGTGTTCAACAACCGGCTGCGCGTGGGCATGCCGTTGCAGACCGACCCGACGGTGATCTACGGGCTCGGCGCGTCGTTCGACGGCAACCTGCGCAAGAAGGACCTGCAGGCCGATACGCCCTGGAACACCTACACCCGGCCCGGCCTGCCGCCTACCCCGATCGCCATGCCGGGCAAGGCCTCGCTGCTGGCGGCCGTGCAGCCTGCGCCGGGCAAGGCCCTGTACTTCGTGGCGCGCGGGGACGGCAGCAGCCAGTTCAGCGCCAGCCTGGACGAGCACAATCGCGCGGTGAACAAGTACCAGCGCGGACAATGACACGGTGACGACAGGCCTCTTCATCAGCTTCGAAGGCATCGACGGCGCCGGCAAGTCCAGCCATGTCGAAGGCCTGGCCGAGGCTTTTCGCGCGCAGGGCAGGGCGGTGACGGTCACCCGGGAGCCGGGCGGCACGCCGCTGGCGGAAAAGCTGCGCACCCTCGCGCTCAACGACCCGATGGACCCCTTGACCGAGGCGTTGCTGATGTTCGCGGCCCGGCGCGACCATGTGCTGCACGTCATCGAGCCGGCGCTCGCCGGGGGCGACGTCGTGCTGTGCGATCGCTTCACGGATGCGACGTTCGCCTACCAGGGCGGCGGCCGCGGCTTCGACCTCGAGGTGCTGCGTGGCCTGGAGCGCTGGGTCCAGGCGGTTCCGGCGCTGCCGGCCGGCACGCTGCGCCAGCCGCATCTGACACTCTGGTTCGACCTGGCGCCGGAAATCGCCGCGGCGCGGCTGGCGGGCGCGCGGGTACCGGACAAGTTCGAGTCGCAACCGGTGGAGTTCTTCCGCCGCGTGGCCGCAGGTTACGCAGCCCGCATGGCCGCGGACCCGGGCCGTTTCGCGCGGATCGATGCCGACCAGCCGCGCGAAGGCGTCTGGAACGACGTGCTCGCACCGCTGCGCGGCCGGGGTTGGCTGGCATGAGCCCGCCGGGCCGCCCCAAGGGCGAATACCGCAGTGCGCAGCACGCCGGTTATCCATTGATCCGCCGGCTCGCTCCCAAGGCGCATGGCACCGCAGCACGAAGTGCGGAGGTCACCCAGTGAGCACGGCCGCGCCCTGGCTCGCGGCGCAGAGCCGGCAGCTGCTGGCCCAGCGCGGGCACGCCTGGCTGCTGCAAGGGCCCTCGGGACTGGGCCAATACGAGCTGGCGCTGGGCCTGGCGCGCGCGTGGTTGTGCGACCAGCCCACGGCGCAGGGCGCGTGCGGCAATTGCGCGGGGTGCCACTCGTTCGACGTGCGTGCCCATACGGACCTATGCCTGCTCATGCCCGAGACCCTCATGCTGGAACTGGGGTGGCCCCTGGGCGAGCAGGCGCAGAAGGACATCGACGACAAGAAGCGCAAGCCGAGCAAGGAAATCCGGGTGGACGCCATGCGTGACGCGGTGGAGTTCGCGCAGCGCACCAGCGGGCGAGGGCGCGGGAAGGTGGTGCTGGTGTACCCGGCCGAGCGCATGAACCATGTCACCGCCAACACGCTGCTCAAGACGCTCGAGGAACCGGCCGGGGACCTGCGCTTCGTGCTGGCCAGCGAAGCCGCGCACCAACTGCTGCCCACCATCCGCAGCCGCTGCCTCGCCCACACCATGGCGTGGCCGGGGCAGGAGGAGGCCGTGGCCTGGCTGCAGGACAACGGCGTGAAACCGGCCGATGCGCCCGCCCTGCTGCGCGCCGCAGGCGGCAGGCCGGACGACGCGCTCGCATTCGCGCAGGCCGGTCGCGACCCGAAGGTGTGGTCCCTGCTGCCCAAGGCCATGGCGCGGGGCGACAACGCCGCCTTGGCCGACTGGACCCCGGCCGAGGCGGTGAGCGCGCTGCAGAAACTCTGCCATGACCTGATGGCGGCCCGGGCGGGCGCGGCCCCGCGGTTCTTCCAGCCCGCGGACCTGCCGCCGCCTGCCTCGTTCGCCGCATTGACCACCTGGGCGCGCGAGCTGTCGCGCACCGCACGGACTGTGGAGCACCCGTTCAACGCGGGGTTGATGCTCGAGGCGCTTGTGAGTCAGGCCCGCTCGGCCCTAAACTCACGATCCTGAGCAGCCCATGAGCAATCCCTCGCCCACGACCCCCCGTCCCAGCGTCATCCAGCTCGCGATCAAGGAAAAGGCCGCGCTGTACGCGGCGTACATCCCGCTGTTCACCGACGGCGGCGTCTTCATCCCGACGACACGCGACTACAAGCTGGGCGACGACGTGTACGTGCTGCTGTCTCTGCCGGACGACTCGCAGCGCTACCCCGTCGCCGGCAAGGTGGCATGGGTCACCCCGGCGCGCGCCGCCGCCAACCGCACCCAGGGCGTGGGTGTGCGGTTTCCGGCCGACGAGAAGTCGCGGCTGCTGAAGCTCAAGATCGAAGAAATCCTGGGCGGGCACCTGGCGTCCGAGCGGCCCACCCAAACCATCTGAGCGCTGCGATTCTTGTAGCTTTGCGCGCGACGGCCCGACGCGCGCCCCCATTTCCTCCGCACCCCGATGTTCGTCGATTCCCATTGCCACCTGACCTTTCCCGAACTGGCATCCCGGCTTCCCGAGATCCGCCAGTCGATGCAAGCGGCAGGCGTGGACCGCGCCCTGTGCATCTGCACGACCCTGGAGGAGTTCGAGTCCGTGCATGCGCTGGCCATGGAATACGGGAATTTCTGGGCCACGGTCGGCGTGCACCCGGACAATGAAGGCGTGACCGAGCCCACGGTCATGGACCTCGTCGGGCGTTCGGAACGGCCGCGGGTCGTGGCCATCGGCGAGACGGGGCTCGACTACTACCAGATGGAAGAACGAAAGGGCGGGCGCTCGGTCGCCGACCTGGAGTGGCAGCGGGAGCGCTTCCGCACGCACATCCGGGCGGCCCGTCAGGGGCGCAAGCCGCTCGTCATCCACACCCGTGCCGCCTCGGCCGACACGGTGGCGATCCTCAAGGACGAGGGCGAAGACGGCTCGGCCGGTTCGGCCGGCGGGGTGTTCCACTGTTTCACCGAAACCGCCGAGGTGGCACGCGCCGCGCTCGACCTGGGCTTCTACATCTCCTTTTCCGGCATCCTCACGTTCAAGAGCGCACAGGACTTGCGCGACGTGGCGGCTTTCGTGCCGGCGGACCGGCTGCTGATCGAAACCGACAGCCCGTACCTCGCACCGGTGCCTTACCGGGGCAAGACCAACAATCCATCCTACGTTCCCTTTGTCGCGCGCCAGCTGGCCGAACTGCGGAAGGTGCCCGTGGAAGAAATCGCCAGCGTCACCAGCGTCAATTTCGAACACCTGTTCCCGGGAGTGAAGTCTTGAGAAATTACTTCAGATATATTGTTTATCTTGTTGTCATAGCTTCATATTCCCTGGCAGCTGCCGGCTCGTACGAGGACTTTTTCGTCGCTGTCAAGCGGGATGAACCCGAAGCCATCGCCGCGCTGCTGAGCCGCGGATTCGATCCCGATACGCTCGATCCACAAGGCCACTCGGGGCTGTTCCTGGCATTGCGCGACGGCTCGCTCAAGGTGGCCCGCGCCCTGGTGGACTGGCCCAGGACGAACGTGGAAACGCGCACGGCCAACGACGAGAGCCCGCTCATGATGGCCGCGCTCAAGGGCCACACCGACATCGCGAAGAAGCTGGTCGAGCGCAATGCGGACGTCAACAAGACGGGTTGGACGCCTTTGCATTACGCCGCGACCAACGGACACCTGGCGATCATGGAGTTGCTCCTTGAAAACCACGCCTACATCGACGCCGAGTCTCCGAATGGCACCACGCCGCTGATGATGGCCGCCCATTACGGCACACCGGCTGCGGTGAAATTGCTGCTCGAGGCCGGCGCCGATCCGGGCCTCAGGAACCAGTTGGGACTGAGCGCGATGGATTTCGCGATGCGAGCCAATCGCCGCGACGCGGCCGAGCTGATCGCCGGTTTCGTGCGGGGCGCGCAGCCAAAAGGCAAATGGTGACAGGCAGTTGGCGCGCGAAGTTCATTTGAAAGCCGGTTACGTGACTGGGCGCTGGAGCAGCGCGGGCAGTCCCCAAAAGGGGTGACGTTTGATTGAACCGTCCAGCTTCCGGGTGCGCAGCTTGGTAATTCCCTGAATAAAGACATCGCTGTAAGTTGTTGATTCTTCTGACCGCCAGCCGGCTCTTGCCAAGCGTAACGCCTCCCCACACCACGCATGGGCCGAAATATGAGCGAATGGTTGAACATTTGGTGCTCGCCTGCTGGTATTCGGCGCGTAGCGTGAGCGCTCCAGGTATTTCCTTGACGTCGCCGATGCCCGTCCAGGGGGCCAGGCACTCAACCCTCGCCCTACGCCACTTCGTAGGTCCTGCCTTGCTCGATCGCGAGAAGGCCGCCGTCAAATGAATTGCCTCGGATTGGTCAAAGCGAATGCCTCACCTGTCTTCGTTGCCGAGTTGCAGCGCCAAACAGCTAATGTTTAGGTCTTTCTGGATATTTAGCTGCGCAGCTAAATATTCTCCTCGGCGGTCGAGTGCCACCGGGAGCGGCTGCATCGGAACACGATCGTCGCTTGCGATGGATTGGCTCCTAGTCCAAAGTCCGTCCATGGCACCGCGGACGACATTGCGCAAGTGCGAAAGGCACGCGGTCGGCCGTTTCATGAAGGACTGAGACTGGGCGCCGCTCGAATTCCGGGCGGGGTATTCACCCAGCTAGTGGTGACAACTTCCCTTCAAAAGGGGTGACACTTTCCCTTCAACGGACGATAGTTTACCAAGTTGACAAACGCGACGTTCGCGACTACGATAACAGCAAGAGGTACACATGGTCACGAGCACTCACGCAGACGCCGAACTGGAGCGGCCCGCCGAGAAGGCGCCGACAGCCTTGCAGCGCGAGCTG
>Ga0255338_1000652_pt1 | contig 93877 bp, 90 predicted proteins | sample MeOH1_35cm_T4_19_FD_203715 | JGI IMG/M metagenome (GOLD analysis project Ga0255338, IMG submission 203715) | Sandy soil microbial communities from University of British Columbia, Vancouver, Canada - MeOH1_35cm_T4_195 | ecosystem: Engineered > Artificial ecosystem > Sand microcosm > Unclassified ...
CCGGGCGCACGCTACGCCATCGTCAACTTCGCCCAGCGCTTTCTCTGGCCCGAGCTGGCGCTGGGCGAGGGCGTCGCGCTGGAGGACCTGCCGCTGCAGCGCCTGCCCGAGCTGGCGCCCTTTCTGGCCCAGGAGCGGCTGGACTTCCATTTCGAGGCGGCCGATTTCGCGCGCATCCTCGCCTGGCTGGAGGAGCTGCGCGCGCTCAACGCGACGCGCCGCCTGGGCAGCGTCGGCGCGATCCGCGGCATCCTGCTGCAGCTGCTGGGCCTCACCTGCCAGCGCCACGAGGCGGCCCTGCTGGCGCTGCTGCAGCAACAGCCCAGCACCGCTGCGCCGCCGCGCCCCGACGCGCTGCAGCGCGTGCTGCGCTATCTGCGCGAGCATCTGCAGGAGGAGATCACGCTGGGCGACGCGGCCGCCGCCGCGATGCTCTCGCCCAACTACCTGGCCCATCTGCTGAAGCAGCAGACCGCGCGGACCTTCACCGAGCTGCTGACCGAACGCCGCCTCGAACATGCCAAGGAACTGCTGCTCAGCAGCAACCAGCGCATCGCCGAGGTCGCCCAGCTCAGCGGCTTCGCCGACGCCGCCTATTTCGCGCGGCGCTTCCGGCGCTGGACCGGCATGACGCCGCGCCAGTTCCGCGCCGGCGCGGCAGCGCCGCCGCGCTAGCATCGGCGCACGGAATTCCCTTTCCGTGTGCCGCGGCCGCCCGGCCGCATGCGCAACAACAGGAGACCGCAAGATGAACATCCGCATGACGATGACGCTCGCCGCCCTGCTGACCGCCACGCCGCTGCTCGGCCAGGCCCAGACGCTGCTGCTGCAGGAACGCAACCTGCCCTTGAACCTGGCGCTGGAGATCGCCCAGGGCGCCGTGGCCGCCTGCGCGCAGCGCGGCATCAATGTCAGCGCCGCCGTGGTGGACCGCGCCGGCGTGCTGCGCGCCCTGCTGCGCGCCGACAACGCCGGCCCGCACACCATCGACGCCAGCCGCGCCAAGGCCTACACCTCGGCCTCGGCGCGCCAGCCGACCCTGGCCATGGGCGAGACCGCGCAGAAGAACCCCGGCGCGCAGTTCCTCAACGACATCCCCGGCTTCCTGCTGCTGGGCGGCGGCGTGCCGATCCGCGCCGGCAACGAGGTGATCGGCGCCCTGGGCATCGGCGGCGCGCCGGCCGGCGCGATCGACGCCGAATGCGCCAACCAGGCGCTGGACGCCGTCAAGGACAAGCTGCGCTGAGAGACGCCGCCGCCGCTACTCGCGCGCGGCCAGCAGCGCGTCGATGCCGCCCAGGAAGCGCGCGACGTCGATGGGCTTGGTCCAGTAGTCGTCGAAGCCCTGGGCGCGCGCCTTCTCCACATCGGCCGGCATCGCATTGGCCGAGAGCGCGATGATGCGGCAGCGCGCCAGCTCGGGCGCGCGGCGCAGCTCGCGCAGCACCTCGCTGCCATGCAGATCGGGCAGCTGCATGTCCAGCAGCACGACGTCGGGCCGCAGCCGGCGCGCCATCGCGATGCCGGTCATGCCGTTGTCGGCGCAGCTCAGTGCCACCGCCGGCCGCAGCGACAGCAGCTCGCGCACCAGCAGCTGGTTGGTCGGGTTGTCCTCCACGCACAGCAGCTTCAGGCGCTCGCCGGCGGCCGGCGCGCCGGTGCGCGTCAGGTCCGGCAGCTCGTCCAGCGGCGCCGGCCGGGTGTCCTCCTGGTCGGCCGGCAGCCAGATGCGGAACTCGCTGCCCACGCCGGGCTCGCTGTCCACCTCGACGCGGCCGCCCATGCGCTCGGTCAGCTGGCGCACGATGGCCAGGCCGATGCCGGTGCCGGCAATGCCCTCCAGCTCCGCGCCCAGGCGGTTGAAGGGCTCGAAGATGCGCTGCCGCTGCTCGGGCCGCATGCCGCGGCCGCTGTCGCGCACCACCAGGGCCCATTGCGCCGGGCTCTCGCCGTCCTCGGCCTGGCCGCGCGGGCAGGTGTCGACCTCGACCCAGCCCTGTTGGCGGTTGTACTTGATGGCATTGGTCAGCAGATTGATCAGCACCTGACCCAGCCGGCGCCGGTCGGCGCGCACACGGCCCGCCAGCGCCGGCCGGGCCAGGCGCAGGGTGATGCCGGCGGCCTGGGCCTGGGCGCTGACCCAGTCCAGCGACTCGCGCACCAGCGCATCCAGCGGCACCGGCTCGTCGCCCAGGGGCTGGCGGTCCACGTCGATGCGGGCCAGGTCCAGCACATCGTCGATCAGGGCCAGCAGGTGGCGGCCCGCCGCATCGATGCGCGCCAGGCGCTCGCGCTGGCGGCTGGTGAGCGGCTCGCTGGCGTCGTAGGTCATCAGCTGGGTGAAACCCAGCACCGCGTTCATCGGCGTGCGCAGCTCATGGCTGACGCGGGCCAGGAATTCCGACTGGGTGCGCTTCATCTGCTCCAGGCGCTGGCCTTCCAGCAGCAGGTCCTGGGCCTGGTGGCGCTCGGTCACATCGACGTTCACGCCGGTCATGTAGAGCGGCCGGCCCTGCTGGTCGCAGACCGTGCGGCCGCGGCTGACCAGCCAGTGCTGCGAGCCGTCCGGCCAGAGCACGCGGAACTCCCATTCATGCGCGGCATCGGGATCGGCCCCACCGCCGTAGCGGCGCGAGATCTGCCGCCAGGCCTCGCGATCATCGGGGTGCAGGCATTGCTCGGCCAGCTGCTCGGTGGAGCGCGGATCGTCGGGCTGCAGGCCGCGCAGCCGGTACATGGCCTCGCTCCAGTAGCTGCGGCCGTCCTGATCGCGCCGCCACACGCCGACGCTGGCCGCGCTGAGCGCGAACAGCGCATGCTCGCGCTCCTGCTGCAGCTCGAACTCGGCGCCGCGCCGGTCGCTGACGTCCAGGTGCAGGCCGAAGGCGGTGCGCCGGCCCTCGCGCAGCTCGCGCCGCGTCCAGCTGTAGATCCAGCGCACGCCGCCGTCCGGCGTCGGCACGCGGAACTCGCAGTGCTGCACCGGGGTCCAGAGCCGCTGCGCCTCCTCCTGCTCGCGCTGCAGCCGCGCGCGGTCCAGCGGATGCACATGGCGGCCCCACCATTCCTCCGGGGTGGGCGGCCCCTGCGCCGGATCGCGGTGGTGCAGGCGGTACATCGGCAGGTTCCACTGCGGCAGGGCGTCCGCCTCGTCCTGGCTCCACAGGCCGAGGCCGGCGGCGTCGGCCACCGACAGCAGGCGCTCGCGCTCGGCCATCATGGTGCTGATGTCCAGCGACAGGCCCAGCAGGGCCAGCGGCCGGCCCTGGGCATCGCGCTGGGCGACGCGACGCGTCAGGACGGGGCGCCAGCTGCCGTCCTTCTGGCGGTAGCGGGTCACGGTATCGATCGGGCGGTCGCCCGCTAGCGCCGCGCTGGCGGCGCGCCGCACCTGGTCGAGGTCCTCGGGGTGTATGCCCTCACGCACCGTCGCCAGCGCCATGCCGCCGGGCGGCGGATCGACGCTGATGGGATCGGCGCTGCGCGGGTCGAAGCTCATCCACTGGGTTTCGAGGTCGACGCGCCAGACCGAGACACGCGTCAGCTTGAGCGTGCGCTCCAGGGTCAGGTCGGCCGCGGGCTGGGCGGGCGCCAGCCACCACAGCAGGGCGCCATCGGCCGCGGCGATGGCCTGGCCCTCGAAGGCCGGCCCGTCGTCGCCCAGCTGCCAGCGCCGCGGCCGGGCATCCGCGCCGGCCAGCACGCGCAGGGCCAGCGTCTTCCAGCGCAGGGCCAGGTCGCCAGGCTCCAGATGCTGCTCGGCCGCCCAGGCCAGCGCCGCCGCATTGGGCTCGCAGCGCAGGATCTCACCCTGGCGCCAGACGCGCAGGGCTGCTTGTCTCGCCAGACGCCAGAACGCTTCCATGATGGCTCGTCAAACTCCCCCCAAGCTCTGCGGACCAGTGTAGCCACAGCAAGGCTGCTACGCTTTGGTCATGGCCCATCCGTCACCCTTTCTTACCATCCTGTTCTTGATCTTCATGAGCTGCGCGGGCGGTAGCGCCCATGCGGACACGGACACCGCGCCCTGGCCGCAACGCCTCTCGCCCCATGTCTGGCTGTTCCAGGGCCTGTCCGCCGCCGGCAGCAAGGCCAATCGCAACAACATCTCCAATGCCGGGCTGATCGAGACACCCAGCGGCCTGGTGCTGGTCGACGCCCTCGGTTCGCCGGCGCTGGCGCGCGAGCTGCTGGCCGCCGCCAAGGCGATCAGCCCCAAGCCGATCACCCACGTGATCCTGACCCATTACCACGCCGACCATATCTACGGCCTGCAGGTCTTCAAGGCGGCCGGCGCGCAGATCATTGCCCACCAGCAGGCGCGCGAGTACCTCAACAGCGAGACCGCGGCGCTGCGCCTCGCGGCCAGCATCGAGGAGGGCCTGGTCGAGCCCGGCACCCGCCTCGTGCCGGCGGATCGCTGGATCGACGGCGAGACCACCTTGGACCTCGGCGGCTTGGTGCTGCAGCTGATCCCGGTCGGCCCAGCCCACACGCCCGAAGACCTATCGGTCTGGCTGCCGGCCGACCAGTTGCTGTTCGCCGGCGACCTGGTGTTCCGCGGCCGCATCCCCTTCGTTGGCCAGGCCGACAGCCGGCGCTGGGTGACCTCGCTGGACCGGCTGCTGACCCGCCCGGCCGCCATCGTCGTGCCCGGCCACGGCCCGGCGTCCACCGAGGCGCGCCAGGACCTGCTGCTGACGCGCGACTATCTGGCCTATCTGCGCGCCACCATGGGGCGCGCCGCGCGCGAGATGACGCCCTTCGAGGAGGCCTACGCCGCCACCGACTGGTCGCGTTACGAGGCCATGCCGCTGTTCAAGCTGGCCAACCGCATGAATGCCTATAACACGTATCTGCTGATGGAGCAGGAGAAGGACTAGGGACGGCCGGCGCCACCGCCATCTGACCCCGCGCAGGACAGGTGTAGCCCGCTTCTGTTACCTTCCGCGCTCAGAAAAGTCTAGGGGACGCCCATGAGCGACACCGCAGCCCGCCTGCAGGCACTGGCAGGCGCACAACAACTACAAGGCATACGCCGCGGCATCGAGAAGGAAAGCCTGCGCGCCCAGCCCAGCGGCACGCTGGCGCTGACCCCGCATCCGGCCGCGCTGGGCTCGGCCCTGACGCATCCGCACATCACCACCGATTTCAGCGAATCGCAGCTGGAACTGATCACCGGCGTGCATGCCGGCGTCGAAGCCTGCCTGGCCGAGCTCAGCGAGATCCACCAGGCCGTCTACCAGGTGCTGCGCGAGCAGGGCCCAAGTGACGCCGAAGAGCGCCTGTGGGTGAGCTCCATGCCCTGCGGCCTGCCGACCGACGAGACCATCCCGATCGGCCGCTATGGCAGCTCCAACGTCGGCCGCAGCAAGAGCGTCTACCGCATGGGCCTGGGCCAGCGCTATGGCCGGCGCATGCAGACCATCTCGGGCATCCACTACAACTGGTCGCTGCCGGGCGTCACGAGCGAGCAGTACTTCGGCCTGATCCGCAATTTCCGCCGCCATTCCTTCCTGCTGCTCTACCTGTTCGGCGCCTCGCCGGCCCTGTGTTCCAGCTTCGTCGCCGGCCGCGAGCATGAGCTGCAGGCCCTGGGCGGCCACACCTTCCACATGCCCCACGGCACCTCGCTGCGCATGGGGCGGCTGGGCTACCAGAGCGACGCCCAGGCCTCGCTCTCGGTCAGCTACAACAGCCTGGACAGCTATGCCGCCTCCTTGCAGGATGCGCTGACCCGGCCCTATCCGGCCTACGAGCAGCTGGGCGTGCGCGGCGTCGGCGGCGACTACAACCAGCTCAGCCCGACCCTGCTGCAGATCGAGAACGAGTTCTACGGCACCATCCGCCCGAAGCGCGTGATCCGCCCCGGCGAGCGCCCGCTGCATGCGCTGCGCGAGCGCGGCGTCGAGTACGTCGAGGTGCGCTGCATGGACCTCGATCCCTTCGAGCCGGTCGGCATCAATGCGCAGACCGTGCGCTTCCTGGACGTCTTCCTGCTGCACTGCCTGCTCAGCGACAGCCCGCCCGACAGCCCGGACGAGATCGCCGCGCTGGCGCGCAACCAGCACCTGACCGCGGCGCGCGGCCGCGAGCCGGGCCTGCGCCTGAGCCGCGGCGGCGCCGAAGTGCCGCTGGTCGACTGGGGCTTCGAGCTGCTGGCGCAATGCGAGCCCATGGCGGCGGCCCTGGATGCCGCCCAGGGCGGCACGGCGCACCGCGAGGCCCTGGCCGAAGCGGGCCGCGCCCTGGCCCAGCCCGACAGCACCCCCTCGGCGCGCGTGCTGGCGGCCATGGCCCAGGATTTCGGCCACAGCCATGTGGCCTTCGTCCGTGCCCAGTCCGAGCAGACCCGCCAGGCCCTGCTGGCCCTGCCCTTCAGCGCCGAGCAGCGCCAGCGCTATGCGGCCCTGGCCAGCGCCTCGCTGGCCGAGCAGGCGCGCATCGAGGCCGCCGACCGGCTGGACTTCGAGAGCTACCGCCAGCAATACCTGGCCCCGCAGAGCCTGCTGGCCTGAGCCGCGCCGGCCGGGGCCGGCCAGCGCCGACCCCGCTGCGCCGACTTCAGGGCTTGAGATAGGCGTAATGCTCGCGCGCCTGCAGGCGCGCCACCCGCACCACGCCGGAGGGCGTGAACTGCGCCTCCATGATGAAGGCCTGCTTGTCGATATTGCGGTTCTTCAGCGTGATCTCGCAGACCTCGAAGGTGACGCCGCGCGCCACCAGGGCCGAGACCAGGGCCGCATACTCGATGTTCGGGTTGTTCTTGTCCTTGGCACCTTCCATCAGGAAGTCGATGCCCTCGGCATGGGTGACGACGACGATCTTGGTGTCGGGCGCCACGTCCAGGTGGTTGCGGATGTTGCGCAGGCCCTTGGTGGCCTGGGTCGCGCTGTTGTCGATGTGATAGACCACCTTGTCGCCGCCCGTGGCCTGGGCCTGGCTGCGCCCCGCCAGCAGGGCCAGGCCGGCGGCGATCAGGGAGGTTCTGCGTGCTGCGTTGCTCATGCGGTGATTCCTTGCATTCCTTGCGATGGAGGGGTTAGGGCAGGCGCAGCTCGGCCAGCTTCCAGCCCAGCACGCCATCGCGCCTGAGCACCAGATCGACCGGCTCCTCATCGTCGCCCTGCTTCTTGACGCTGAAGACGAAACGCCCGGGGCTCTCGTAGCCCATCTGGGTCTCGAGCGCCTCGGGTTCGGCATTGTGGCCCGGCAGCAGGGCGCTGGCGGGGCGCTGGCCCTGCAGCAGGCGCCCCAGGGCCTCGGGCGTGATCAGGCTGTCCACCAGCGGGCCCAGCAGGGCACCGGCGACCGCCGCGCCCATCGCGCTGGCGGGCGTGGGCTCGCCGCGCTCGTTGCGCTCCTGGCCGGCCAGCCGGGCCTGCACGCCGCTCTTCAGGCTCTCGCGCAGCGCCGGGAAATCCACGTAGCCGGCCAGGCGCTCGGCATCGCGCGCGGCGGCGGCGTTGCGCATCTGCTGCACGGTCAGATAGGGCGTGGCGTAGAAGCCCAGCAGCGCGATGCCGGCCAGGGTCAGCAGGACGGTCCGGGTCTTCATCGGCGGCTCACAGCGTGGCGTTCAGGCGCAGCGACTCCAGCCGCAGCGCCAGCGCCTGCTCCAGTTCGCTGAGGGCCTGCTGCAGACGCTGCTGCTCGGCCGGATCGGCCGCCGCCGCCACCACCGCCGCGCGCAGGCGCGCGCGCTCGTGGAACAGCGCCAGCTCGGGCGGGGCATAGCCGGCGTCCTTCAGGATCTTGAAGGGCATGCGCAGGGCCTCGGGCGTGGCGGCCCAGCCCTCGTCCTCCTCCAGCGGCTTGCCGTAGTTGCGCGCCGCGGCCAGCTCGCCGCTGGCCTCGGCCTCGCGCAGCTTGCGGCCGATCTCGTCGTCCATCTCAGCGCTCCGAGAAGGCCAGCTTGAGGCCGAAGGACAGGAACAGCGCACCGATCGCGCGGTTCAGCCAGGCGGCCAGCGCGCCGCCGACACGCAGGCGGGCGCTGGCCAGCGCCGTGAAGACGGCCAAGAAATGGCACCACAGCATGCCGTTGAAGTTGAAGATCGCGCCCAGCACGATGAAGGCCAGGGCCTTGTGCGGCGCGTCCGGGGCGATGAACTGCGGCACGAAGGCCAGGAAGAACAGCGCCACCTTGGGGTTCAGCACATTGGTCAGAAAACCCTGGCTGAAGGTCTTGCGCCAGGGCAGGGCCGGCAGGCCGGGCGCCGGGCCGACCTCGGCGGGCGCCTGGCGTCGCGCCCCACGCAGCATCTGCAGCCCGATGTAGACCAGATAGGCTGCCCCCACCCATTTGACCAGGATGAAGGCCCAGCTCGAGGCCGCCAGCACGGCCGACAGCCCCAGCGCCGCGGCCAGCACATGCACGCAGGTGCCGGCGCCTATGCCCAGCGCCGCCGCCGATCCGGCGCGCCAGCCCTGGCTGGCGCTGCGCGTCATGATCAGGATGGAGTCCGGACCCGGCGCGATATTGAGCAGCAGGCCCGAGATGACGAACAGGGGGAGGTCGTGGATGCCCAGCATGGCGGCTAGCTTAACCGCTGGCGCGCCGCCGCGCCGGACGCGGGGCCAGGCGCAGCAGGCCCCCCGAGCCGGTGCAGGACGAAGCCGGCGCGCTCAAGCACAATGCGGCGAACCATGGCAGCCTCGCGACGCCGTCCCCCGCATCAGGCCCTGCTCGGCTGGCTGCTGGGCTGGTGGCAGCTGATCGAGCTGGGCGCGCGCCTGCTGGTGCTGGCCATGGCGCCCTCCAGCTACCGGCGCAGCCAGCGCCCGCTGCTGCGCCAGGCCTGCTACCGGTCCACGGCACCGCTGCTGCTGCCCTTCGGCCTGATCTCGGCGATCGCCGCCCAGATCATCATCCGCATCGTGCTGGCCACGGCCAGCAGCTACGGCCTGTCGCGCTATGCGCTGGACCTGCTGGTGCGCACCCTGGTGCTGGAGCTGATCCCGCTGTCGGCCGTGCTGTTCGCGGCGGTGCGTGCCACGATGCCGGCCGGCGCGCGGCTGCGCGAGATGCGCCGCCAGGGCCTGTTCAAGGCGCAGCGGGCCCGGGGGCTGGACCCGCTGCGCGACACCGTGCTGCCGCAGGCCCTGGCCGGCGTCTTCGCCGCCGTCACCCTGACCGCGATCAGCAGCCTGATCACCCTGGTGCTGACCTATCTGTCGGTCTACGGCTTCGGCAGCTGGGGCCTGCCCGGCTTCACGCGCAGCGTGGGCCAGATCTTCACGCCGGTGATCGTGCTGATCTTCGTGCTCAAAACCCTGGGCCTGAGCCTGGCCGTCGCCATCATCCCGATGCTGCCGACGCCGCGCGAGCTGCAGGACGCGCCGCCGGGCAGCGGCGACATCGGCCGGCTGGCGCGGCTGCTGGCCGTGGTGCTGCTGGTCGAACTGCTGTCCCTGGTCGGCAACTACTATTGAAGCCATGACGACCGATGCCCCGCAAGACCTGCCCCCGGAGGCGCCGGCCGACGCGCCCCCGGTCGCCAGCCTGGACCTGAAGGCCCGGCTGCTGCTGGCCGCGGTGGCCCTGCTGCTGGCCGGGGCCGTGGCCTATGTGATGTATGCGCGCGGCGCCTTCGAGCGCACCCAGCGCCTGGTGCTGGTGGCCGAGCATGCCGAGGGCGCCGCGGTGGGCATGGACCTGAGCTTCGCCGGCTTCCCCATCGGCCGGGTCAGCCGCATCGAGCTGGGCGAGGACGGCAAGGCCCGCATCGTGATCGACGTGGCGCGCAAGGACGCGCGCTGGCTGCGCAGCTCCAGCGTGTTCACGATGGAGAGCGGCCTGGTCGGGGCGCCGCGCATCCGTGCCTTCAGCGGCGTGCTCACCGACCCGCCGCTGCCCGACGGCGCCGAGCGCCCGGTGCTGATCGGCGACGCCACCGCCGAGATCCCGCGCCTGATGGCCGATGTGCGCAGCCTGCTGGCCAATCTGAGCGCCCTCACCGCCGAGGACGCGGCGCTGAGCAAGACCCTCGGCAATCTGCAGGCCACCACCGAGAAGCTCAATGGCCCGGGCGGCGCCCTGGGCGCGCTGATGGGCGGCGATGCGCAGAGAGTCAGCAGCGCGCTGGAGCGGACCAATGCGCTGCTGGCGCGCCTGGACGGCCTGGCGCAGAAGGCCGACAGCCAGGTGTTCGGCGAACGCGGCCTGGTGCGCGACAGCCAGGCCAGCGTGCAGCAGCTGGGCGCCCTGCTGGGCGAGGCGCGCCAGAGCCTGAAGCAGGTGGACGCTCTGCTGCAGCAAGCCCAGGGCATCGCCGGCGACGTGCGCGCGGCCACGACCGATCTGGGCCCGCTGCGTGCCGAGGTGGAGGCCAGCCTGCGCAAGGTCGAGCAGCTGCTGACCGAGGTGAACCGGCGCTGGCCCTTCAACCAGCGGGACACCGAGATCAAGCTGCCATGAGAACGCTTTCCTGCCTCGGCCTTCTGCTGCTGCTGGCCGCCTGCGCCGGCACGCCCCAGCCCGACTGGCAGCTCGAATCGAAGAGCGCGCTGGACCGCGCCACCGTCGCCTGGCTGTCCGGCAACAGCCGCGTCGCCGCGGTCGATGCCGCGCGCGCCCGCGCCGAGCTCGCGCGCACCGGCCGGCCCGAACTGCTGGCGCGCGCCGAGCTGCTGCTGTGCGCCGCCCGCGTCGCCGGCCTGGAGTTCGACGATTGCCCGGCTTTCGCGCCGCTCGCCGCCGACAGCACGCCGGCCGAGCGCGCCTATGCCGACTACCTGGCCGGCCGGCCCCTCGCGCCTGCCCAGGCCGGGCTGCTGCCGCCGGCCCAGCGCGCCTTCGCGAGCGCTGCCCCCGATGCCGCCCAACTGGCCGCGATCGAAGACCCGCTGGCGCGCTTGGTAGCGGCCGGCGCGGCGCTGCGGCGCAGCGGCCGGATGGAGGCCGGCGTCGTGACACAGGCCATCGACACCGCCTCGGCGCAGGGCTGGCGGCGCCCCTTGCTGGCCTGGCTGCATCTGGGGGTCAGGCAGGCGGAGGCCGCGGGCGAGCAGGCCGAGGCCGAGCGCCTGAAACGCAGAATGGCGGTGGTGCTGGGGAACTAGGGCCTGTTAACACTACGGCAGCAGGTCGCGCTGGACCTTGCGCTCAGTTCTTGTAGATCTCGCGGGGATCGTCCGAGATGGCCGTGGCGGCCACCTTGCCTTGCGGATCGAAGGTGACGGTGAAGACCTTCGCCTGCTGCCCGTCCCGCCAGCGCCACTCCCAGTGCTCCTCGTCCGGCTTGAGTGCGTACCTGGCCGTCGTCGCGGGTCTGCCGAGCATGCGTCGCACCTGGGGCATCTCCATGCCCGGGAGCACCTTGGCAAAGTCCGCGGGTTTCAAGACCTGCCTCAGGGCGCTCATCTTGCCGTCCGGGCCGATGGTGATCATGTAGGCGACCTGGCCCTCGGGTTGTCGGCTGTACTCGAAGGTCTTGCCGCCGTCGGCTTCGGCATAGGTGGCCTGCGGCTCCCCGAACTGCTCGCGCACCTTTGCTTCGGTCGCCACCCCTTCCTCCAGCTGCTCGATGCGCTGCTGATCGCAACCCAGCAGCCCGAAGCTGAAGCCGAACAGGGAAATCATGGCCATGAGGATCTTCATGCGTCGTCTTTCCAGGCTATTGTCTCTTGGCGCGTGGGCGGCAGCTCGCGTTCAAGCCATCCGCCCAGTTCCTCCGCCAGCTCCCGCGCCACCGTCGCGCGCGCGGCTCCAGCGGCGCGATCGGGGCCAGCTCCGCCTGCAGCAGGGCGCGGTAGGCGGCGTCCCCCTCAGCCACCCTGGCCGTCCCAGTGGTCGTGGCGTTCGCGCCGCTCGCGGCGGTAGTTGGTGATCTCCAGCCGCAGGCCGTCGGGGTCCTCGAAGAAGGTGGCCCAGTAGTCCTCGGCGTAGTCCGGACAGCAGCGCGCCTGACTGGCCGCGATGCCCAGGGCCTGCAGCGCCTGCGCCGCGGCCTGCACCTCGGCGATGCCCTCGACCCGCAGGCAGAAGTGATGCAGACCCGGCGCATAGCTGTCGTGCGGCGTGAGGCGCCGCGCCGGCCGCAGCACGAAGCCGAACTGGCGGTTGTAGTACTGCAGATGCGGCTCGCCGTTCAGCGCGAAGCGGTTCTTGCGGAAGCCCAGCACCTGCTGCAGGACCTTGTCGTAGAAGGCCTCGGAGCGCACCGGCTCCGAGACCGTGACGTAGATGTGATCGATACCGATGACTTCGGGCATGGCGGTTTGGGGCGCAGCGCTGGGGCCACCAGCTTACCGCCTGCCACGGGCGGTCCCGCTACTTGAAGCTCAGTTCCTGCAGCACCTTGTCGCCCATGATCTCGCGCAGCTCGGTGCGCTTGACCATGGTCTTGAGCTGGGCCTCCTCGGAGCCGACGACCTTCAACGAGAGCGCGTCGAACTTGTCGTTCAGGCCGTCGAAGGCGGCCCAGTTCTTGTACTCGACCATCAGCATCAGGTCCCAGTCCTCGCGGCCCATCGAGTTGCCGGCCAGCATCTTCTCGGAGACGATCAGGCCCTGCTTCCTGGCCTCTTCCATCAGCTTCTTGCGCGCCACCGCCAGGTCGCGCATATAGACGTCGAACATGCCGGGCTTGACCTTGATGAAGGAAATCGCCCAGATCGTGCCCTCCTTGTAGGGCTTGTCCTGGGCCTGGGCCGGGCCGGCCAGCGCGAACAGCAGGCCCAGCAGGGCGGCGGCCAGGGTCTTGGATAGGCTCATGAGATGCTCCAGCGCTGCCGTGGGCCGGGGCTGCGAGGACCGCCGCCGACAGCTGCGGCGGCCCGGCAGCGGGCTTGCCGGCAACCCCAGCGCGCAAGCCTGTGCCTCGACCGGCCCGCGCGCAAGCGCCGGCTGTCAGCTGGATCAGGGACGCGCAGGCGCAGCGCCCGGCGGCAGCGGCCCGAAGCCCAGCGGGCTCTGCGCCGCCAGCCAGGCCATCACGGCCCAGGCCGCGACGTTCTGGCGCAGCTTGGCCGGATCGACCTTGTCCAGGGTGTCGTTGGGCGTGTGGTGCCAGTCGAAATAGTCGCTGCCGTCCTGGCTCAGCTCCAGCGCCGGCCATTGGTGGCGACGCTGCAGCAAGGCCGCGTCCGGCCCCGGCGAGCCCTCGTTGCTGCCGGCGGCGATGCCCAGCGGCTTCAGCGCCTCGGCGATCTGGGCGACGATGGGCAGGGCCTCGGGCCGCACCCGGCTCTGGAAGCGGTAGACGAGGCCGGCGCCCAGATCGCTCTCGCCGACGAACTGGTGGACCTGGCCCTTGTACTTGTCACCGTAGGCCAGCGCGCCGTCGAAGCCGTTCTCCTCGTTGGCGAACAGCACGACGCGCACCGTGCGGCGCGGCCTGGCGCCGCTGTCCAGGATCAGCTTGGCCGCCGCCGTGACGACGCCCACGCCGGCGCCGTCGTCCAGCGCGCCGGGCCCCAGGTCCCAGCTGTCCAGGTGCGCGCCCAGCAGCACCACCTCCTCGGGCTGCTCGCTGCCCGGGATCTCGGCGATCACATTGGCCGAGGTCGCGGCGATGCCGTCCTCGGCGGCCAGCGTGAGGTGCATCTTGATCGGCTGACCGTAGCGGGTCAGGCGCGCAATCAGGTCGGCGTCAGGCACCGAGACGGCCAGGGCCGGGATCCTGGCCACGCCCTCGGCATAGCGGGTCGCGCCGGTATGGGCCAGGCGGTCGCGGTCGGTGCCGATCGAGCGTATCGCCACCGCGACGGCGCCGCGCCTGGCGGCCTCCACCGTGCCCTGGCCGCGCGCCGCGACGGCGCGGGCATAGCCGCGCGCGTCGCGCGTGCGCTCGGTCTTCTGGTCGATGAAGACGATGCGGCCGCGGGCGCGCTCGCTGGCATCGGCCTTCAGCGCATCCAGATCGGGGTAGTAGGCGATCTCGGCATGCAGGCCCTCCTTGGGTGTGGCCACGCTGTTGCCCAGGGCCGTCATCACCAGCGGATGCGGGTAGGGCGCGGTGATATGGGCATGGGCCTCGCCGCGCTTCCAGGCGCGCAGCGGCACGGCTTCCGCACGCACGTTGGCGAAGCCCAGGGCCTTGAGCCGCGCCACCGCCCAGGCCACGGCGCGCGCGTCATTCGCCGAGCCGGCCGGGCGGGTGCCGACCTCGGTGACCAGGGCATCGACCAGCTCATAGGCCAGGCCGCTGTCGGCCGCGGCGGCGCGCAGGGCCTGGGCGGTCTGCAGATCGGCGGGGCGGAAGTCCTGGGCCCCGGCAGGACCCGGCAGCAGCACGGGCAGCAGGGCCAGGCCCAGCAGCGCGGCGCGGGCGCGCGCCCGGCACGGCGAGAACAACGAAGCCAGCAGAAGAGTCACCGGAAGCTCCCTCCACGAATGGTGGCGCGAGCATAACCAAGAACGGCCGGCACTCATTCGCGCTCATGGGCGCCCGCTGGCGCCGCCAGGCTGCACCCGGTCGCAAGGCGGCGGCGCCGGCGGCGCGGCCCCGCCACCATGCGAGCCATCCCATCCACTTCCTGAACCGAGGACCACCATGCATCAAGCCATCGACGACGATCTGCAAGCCCTGGCCCGCCGCCGCGTTGGCGCCAAGCTGGGTTTTCTGACCCATCTGGCGGTGTTCTGCCTGGTCAACCTGGGGCTTTATGTGCTGAACTTCTGGCAGGGCGGCGAGCACTGGCACTGGTTTCCGCTGGCCGGCTGGGGGCTGGGCCTGACCATCCATGGCCTGGTGACCCTGTTCGTGCTGGGCGGCCAGGGCCTGCGCCAGCGCATGCTGGCGCAGGAGCTGGAGCGGCTGCGCCGCGGCTGAGCTCAGGCCCGCTTGAGGAGCCAGAGCGCCAGCAGGGCCAGCGCCGCCAGCCACAGCACCACGAAGACCGCCGCGGCGGCCCAGCTGCGGGGCCTGCGCAACAGGGCCGCCGCGCGCTCGCGGGCGCGCACCAGCACCGCCGGCGGCAGATGGCGCAGGATCAGCCACAGGCCCAGCGGCACCAGGATCAGGTCGTCCAGATAGCCCAAGAGCGGGATGAAGTCCGGGATCAGGTCGATCGGGCTCAGCGCATAGGCCGCCACCAGCAGCGCGAAGATGCGCCAGAACCAGGGCGTGGCCGGGTCGCGGGCGGCGAAATACACCACCAGCACCTCGGTCTTGAGCGCACGCGCCCAGGTCTTCAGCCAGCCCTTGCGCCGCGTCATCGTTGCATCAGTCGGCAAAGAGCACCTTTTTATGTGACGCCTCCCAGCCCTCCAGCTGCGGGCCGTAGACCTCCTCGACGCGGTTGCGCTTGACCTTGAAGGTAGGCGTGATGAAGCCATTGTCGACGGTCCAGGGCGTCTTCACCAGCACCAGGCAGTCGAGCTGCTCGTGCGGGTCCAGCTTGGCGTTGACGGCGTCCAGGTGCGAGCTCATCTGGGCCGCCAGCTGCTCGCGCTCGGCCGGCGATGCGGCCTGCCCGGCCGCATCGGGCGAGAGCATCACGATGCCCAGCGGCTGGCCCAGGTTGGCCCCGGTGACCATGCAGGCCTCGACCGCCGGGTGCATCACCAGCCGGTCCTCGATCGGGGCCGGCGCCACATATTTGCCCTTGCTGGTCTTGAACAGATCCTTGACCCGGCCGGTGATGCGCAGGCAGCCGTCGGCATCCTGCGTGCCCTTGTCGCCGGTGCGCAGCCAGCCGTCCGCGGTGAAGGCCTCGCGCGTCAGCTCGGGCTCCTTGTAGTAGCCCAGCATCAGGGCCGGGCTGCGCATCTGCAGCTCGCCGCTGGCCGGGTCCAGGCGGGTCTGCACGCCCTCGTAGGCCGGACCCACCGTGCCCTCCTGGTTGCGGCCCGGCACGGTGATGTGGGAGATGGCCAGGTTCTCGGTCATGCCATAGCCCTCGTTGATCGGCAGGCCCAGCTTGCGGTACCAGGCCAGCAGGGCCGGCGGCATCGGCGCGGCGCCGCCGGCGGCGATGCGGCACTGGTCCAGGCCCATGGCCTTGAGGATCTTGCGCCGCACCAGGGTGCCGATCAGCGGCAGGGCCAGCAGGCGGTTCAGCCTGGCCGGCGGCAGCTTGGCATGCACGGTCTGCTGGAACTTGACCCACAGCCGCGGCACCGAGAAGAACACTGTCGGCCGGGCGCGCTGCAGATCGGCCGCGAAGGTGTCCAGGCTCTCGGCGAAATAGACATGCATGCCGGTGTGCAGCCAGCCATGCTCGATCAGCACCCGCTCGACCACATGGGCCAGCGGCAGGTAGGACAGCATGCGGTCCGTGCCGTCGAAGGGCACGCGCTTGAGCCCGGCCTGCAGGGCCCAGGCGAAGGCGCCGAAGCTGTGCATCACGCCCTTGGGCTTGCCGGTGGTGCCCGAGGTATAGATCAGCGTGGCCAGCTCGTCGGCGCCGCGCAGCGGCTGGCCGGCCAGCGGCGGCGTGCGCGCGCAGATCGCGTCCCAGCCCTCGTAGCGCGCCTGCGCGTCCGGCGGCGAGACCGGGTAGGCGATGCAGGGCAGACCCTCGGGGATGCCGGGCCGCATATGCTCCCAGCCGTCGAGCTTGCCGACGAAGCAGGCGCGCGCCTCGCTGTGCTCGAGGATCTGGCGGATCGTGTCGGGCGCCAGGGTCGGGTACAGCGGCACCGAGACATGGCCGGCCAGCCAGATCGCCAGGTCGCTCATCAGCCACCAGGCGCAGTTCTTCGACAGGATGGCCACCTTGGAGCCGGCCGGCCAGCCCTGGGCCTGCAGATGCGCGGCCATGCGGCGCGCGCCCTCGGCCACCTGGGCCCACGTGAAGTCCTGCACGCGGCCACCGCCCAGGGGCTGGCTCAGGGCGATGCGCTGCGGCGCCTCGCGCTCCCAGCGGAACAGGCACTGCAGCGCCAGGCTGTCGGCGGGGATGGTGGTGCTCATGGGCTGTCTCCTCGGGGTTCTTATACGGTCCCCAGGCTACAGGCTAGGGCATGCGCCGGCCTAGCGGGTTTGCGCGGGCTCAGAAAAACCCGCTGGGCGGCGCCGGCCGCTCGCCGCGGCCCAGCGCCCGGCGCAGCGCGTCCAGCGGCTGGGGCGGCAGGCCGGCCGGGCGCAGCGCGTCGGCGCGCGCCAGCGCGGCCTCGGCCTGCGGGTCCTGCAGCAGGGCCAGGGTGGCCGCCAGGTCCAGCTGCGCGCTCCAGGCCGGCACCTGCTGGGGCTCGCCCAGGCCGTCGAGATAGGCGACGCGCCGCGCCAGCAGGGCCTGGCTGGCGCGCAGATCGCCGCGCTCGCGCCGCAGCTCGCCCTCCAGCTGCTCGACCCGGCTTCTCAGCGCCGCGCTGGTCCGCAGCACCGGGTCGGGCCGCAGCTGCGCCAGGGCCGCCTCGGCCAGCTCGAGGTCGCGCGCCAGCAGGCCCACGCGCAGCAGGGCCATGTCGGTCTCGATCCGGGCCGGGCCGCTGAAATCGCCGGTGGCGGCGACCTCGTCCAGCAGCGCCCGGGCCTCGGCGCGCCGCTCCTGCCCGGCCAGGGCCTGGGCCAGCAGCAAGGCGGCCTGCTGCGGCAGGCGCAGCGCCGGCAGGGCCACGGTATGGCGCTGGCTGTCGCGGATCTCCTCGTGCAGGCGCGCTGCCAGCGCGTACTCGCCGCGGTCCTGGTGGTAGCGCGCCAGCTCGGCGCGCAGGCCCACGGCCATGTCGTTGGCGGGCCCCAGCAGGGCGTTCATCTCGGCCAGCAGGGCGCGCCCACGCGCCGGCACGTTCTCGTAGGCCGCGCGGCGTATCTGCACGCCCAGCAGATTGCGGCGCAGAACCAGCACGAAGCGGGCATAGCGCGAGGGCGCGCCGGCCCAGCGCGGCTCGCTCTCGCGCAGCAGGGCCTCCGCCTCGGCCAGCCGGCCCTGGTGCACGCGCAGGCCCTGCACATAGTTGGTAAAGAACATGTACTCGAAGTCCGAGGGCTTGAAGAGCTTCTGCACGATGGGCCAGGCCCGGTCCAGCGCGGCCTGGGCCTCGGCCAGGCGGCCGACCCGGCCGTAGGCGATGCCCAGCAGGTACAGGGCGTTGGAATGCTCGTCCGAGACCTCGCCGTAGCGGCGCCGCAGATCGTCCATCAGCGGCTCGACCAGGGCGATCACCTTGTCCGGCGAGCCCTGCGAGGTGTAGATGCGGGCCAGGCCGACGCGCGCCATCAGGCTGCGCTCGTCGCCCGTCCCGAAGCGCTCGGTCGTGTGGGCGATCAGGCGCTGGGCCAGCGGGATGGCGATGTCGTAGCGGTTCAGGTCGCGATAGGTCTCGACCAGCACCTCCAGCAGCCGTGCCAGCGTGGCCGGGTCGTCGGCGAACTTGTCGGCCAGCTCGGCCCGGCTCTTCTCCAGCAGCTCCAGCACCGTGGGCGGCTTGCCGCCATGCTGGTCGGGATTGGCCGAGGCCAGCAGCTCGGTCAGGTAGCGGGTCACCTGGTCGGACTGACGGGCCGCGCTCTCGGCGCGCTGCCACTGCCACAGGCTGGCCGCCAGGCCGGCGCTGAGACTCAGCAGCACCAGGGCGGTGGCGGCGGCCAGCCTGGCATGGCGGCGCAGCCACAGCTGCGCGCGGTGGCGCCAGTCGTCCTGGCGCGCCGACACCGGGCGATGCTCCTGCCAGCGCTCCAGATCGTCGATCAGCGCGCGCACGCTGCCGTAGCGCTGCGCCGGCTGCTTGCGCATGGCCTTGGCGGCCACCGCCTCCAGATCGCCGGCGGCGCGCGCGAAATCCGCCGGCCGCCCCGGCCCGGCACGCTGGCCCTCGGGCAGGCGGCTGCGCGACAGGCGCGCCGGCTCGGTGTGCAGCACCGCATGCTCCAGCGCCGTGCGCGAGCCGGTCGGGGCCGAGAAGGGCAGCACGCCGCTGAGCAGCTCGTAGAGCATCACGCCCAGCGAATAGACGTCGGCGGCCACGCCGATCGGCGCACCGGTGATCTGCTCGGGTGCGGCATAGGCCGGGGTCAGGCGGCGACCCGCCTGACGGGTCAGCGGGCTGTCGGCCGACGCGCCGTCGTCGTCCAGCAGCGCGGCGATGCCGAAGTCCAGCAGCTTGGGCGCGCCTTCGGCGCCCACCACCACATTGCCGGGCTTGAGGTCGCGGTGCACGATCAGCTGGGCATGGGCATGCTCGACCGCGCGCGCCACGCCCAGCAGCAGACGCACACGCTCGGCCACACTTGAGGCCTGCCGCGCCACATGCTCGCTGAGCGTCAGGCCGGCCACGTATTCCAGCACCAGGTAGGCGCGCTCGCCGGCCAGGCCGGCGTCCAGCAGCCGGGCGATGCCCGGATGGCTCAGACGCGCCAGCAGGGCGCGCTCGCGGGCAAAGCGGGCAGCAAGACCTGGCCCCGTCAGATCGCCGCGCAGCAGCTTGATCGCCACCTGGGCCTCGTACAGCCCGTCGATCCGCTCGGCCAGCCAGACCTCGCCCATGCCGCCCTCGCCCAGCTTGCGCGTCAGGCGCCAGGGGCCCAGCTGCTCGCCGGCCCGGGCGCCGCGTTCGCCGTCGGCCTCGCCAGGGCGGTCCGCCAGCAGCCGGGTGGTGGCGGACGCCGGCATCGCGGAGGGCTTATTGGCCGGCTTCGGCCTCGGCCGCCACCAGGGCCGCCAGCGCGGCCTCCAGCGCCGCGGCATCGGCGCCGCGCTGCACCGGCGCCTCGGCCAGCGCGGCCGCGCCCTCGCGCTTCAGGCGCGCCACCCACTGGCCGGCCTCGCGGCCCTGGGCAAAGCCCTGGCTCTGCAGCAGCAGGCCGCCGTCGGCGGCATTGAGCTTGAAGTAGAACTGGCCGTCGGCCTCGCGGTACTGCTTGAAGACGGGCAGCGCCGACTTCTCTGCCTTGGCCGCCTTGGCGGCACCGGCCAGCGGCGCGGCAAAGCTGCGCAGGCCCACGGCCTGACGCGCCCGCGCCAGCAGCGGGCCGGCCAGCGCACGCGCCTTGGCCGCGCCCTGCTGCAGGATGGCCTCGAGCTGCTCGGGGCGGGCGATCAGGGCCTCGTACTTGGCGCGCATCGGGCCGATCTGGCCCTCGATCTGGTCGAACAGGCGCTGCTTGGCCTCGCCCCAGGCCAGGCCGGCACGCAGCTCGGCGCGGAAGGCGGCGCGCTCGCCGGGCGTGGCGAAGGCGTCGAAGATCTGCACCAGGGCCTGGCCCTCGGGTTCCTTGGGCTCGCCGGGCAGGCGTGAGTCGGTGACGATGCGCGCGATCGCGTCCTTCAGCGCCTTGGCGCCGCCGTGGAACAGCGGGATCACGTTGTCGTAGCTCTTGCTCATCTTGCGGCCGTCCAGGCCCGGCAAGAGTTCCAGCTCGGCCTCGACCTGGGCCTCGGGCAGCACGAACAGCTCCTCGCCCGGCTTGCAGAACATATGGTTGAAGCGCTGGGCGACGTCGCGCGCCATCTCGATGTGCTGGACCTGGTCCTTGCCGACCGGCACGCGGTGGGCGTTGAACATCAGGATGTCGGCCGCCATCAGGATGGGGTAGCTGTACAGGCCCATCGTGATGCCGGCGTCGGCATCCTCGCCGGCCGCCAGGTTGGCGTCGACCGAGGCCTTGTAGGCATGGGCACGGTTCATCTGGCCCTTGGAGGTGACGCAGGTCAGCAGCCAGGTCAGCTCGGGGATCTCGGGGATGTCGCTCTGGCGGTAGATCAGGGTGCGCTCGGGGTCCAGGCCGGCGGCGATCCAGGTGGCGGTGATCTCCAGGCGCGAGCGCGCGACGCGCTCCGGGTCGTCGCACTTGATCAGGGCGTGGTAGTCCGCCATGAAGTAGAAGCTGTCGACGCCGCTCTCGCGGCTGGCGGCGATCGCGGGGCGGATCGCGCCGACGTAATTGCCGAGGTGCAGGGTGCCGGTGGTGGTGATGCCGGTCAGGACGCGCTGGGTCATAGCTAGCTGTGCTTCGAGTTGCCAAGCCGGGGCCGGGGGGCTCCGTCGGGCCCTATTGTCCCAGCAAGCCCGCCCTTTGCCGCGGCGCCGGGGCCGGATTGCAACAACGGGACGGGCGCCACGCGCCGATCCGGCTAGGCCATCGGCTCGCCCAGGCGGATCGCGCCGCCGCTCTGCCAGGCCGGATTGAAGCTCAGGCCCTGGCCCTGCGGGAACAGCATCACGACGGTGGAGCCGAGCAGGAAGCGGCCCATCTCCTGGCCCTGCTTGAGCTCGATGGCCCGGTCCGCATAGCGCCAGTCGCGCAGTTGGCCGGGCCGCGGCGGGTTGACCTGGCCATGCCAGACCGTCGCCATGCTGCCGACGATGGTGGCCCCGACCAGCACGAGCACCCAGGGCCCCTGCGCGCCCTCGAACACGCAGACCACCCGCTCGTTGCGCGCGAACAGGCCCGGCACGCCGCGCGCCGTCGTCGGGTTGACCGAGAACAGCTCGCCGGGCACATGGATCATGCGCAGCAGGCGCCCGTCGCAGGGCATGTGGATGCGATGGTAGTCGCGCGGGCTCAGGTACAGGGTCGCGAAGCTGCCGTTCTCGAACTGCGCGGCCAGGGCCGCGTCGCCACCGACCAGGGCCCGGGTCGAGTAGCGGTGGCCCTTGGCCTGGAAGATCTGGTCCTGCTCGATCCTGCCGAACTGGCTGATCGCGCCGTCCACCGGGCAGATCAGCTCGGCCGCGGCCAGCGGCCGCGCGCCGTCGCGCAGCGCGCGGGTGAAGAACTCGTTGAAGGTCGGGTAGGCGGCCGGATCGGGGTTCGCCGCCTCGGCCATGTTGACGCCGTAGCGGGCGATGAAGCGCCGGATCGTCCAGGTCGTCAGCCCGCCCAGCCGGGCCGAGGCCAGGCGGCCGGCCAGCGCGGTCAGGGCCTGCTTGGGCAGCAGGTATTGAGGCAGCACGGCGAGGCGGTCGGACAAGGCAGGCACCCGGGAGTTGGCGAGGTGCGGGATTGTAGGGGCGGCTCCTGCCGTCCCGGGGCCGGCGCCAGGCTCAGACGGGGCGCCGGCGCCCCAGCCCGGGCAGGCGCTGGCTGGCGCGCCGCAGCCCCTCGGTCAGCCGCGGCACGCTGAGCATGGCCGGCCGCTCGACATAGCGGAAGCTGAAGGCGCAGATGCCCAGCAGCAGCGGCGTCAGGCCGGCGATCAGCAGCCAGTAATGCAGCACCGGCAGCTGGGCCACGCGCTCGACGCCGATCAGCAGCCGCAGCACCAGGCTCAGCAGCAGGCCATGCAGCAGGTAGATGCCGTAGGCCATCTCGCCCAGGGTGCGGGAGAGCGGGTGCGTCAGCAGGCCGAACAGGCTGTTGCCGCAGGCGATCAGGCAGAACACCAGGCTCAGCAGCAGCACCTGGCGGTAGCCGTAGCCCCAGGGGAAGACCTCGACCAGCAGGGCCAGCAGGGCCAGGATCAGCAGCGAGAAGACGCGGCCGGCGGCCCAGGCCCGGCAGCGGGCCGAGCGGGCGCACAGGGCCGCCGCGATGCCGCCGCCAAAGGCCAGCAGATGGGCCGAGGAGGGCTGCAGGAAGTTCAGGATGAAGAGCACGCCGGCGGCGCTGCTCAGCACATAGAGCGGGCGCACCGCCGTGCGCGTCAGCACGGCCAGCAGGGGCAGGGCCGCGTAGAACAGCCATTCGTAGGGCAGGCTCCAGGTCACGCCGGCGACCAGCTGCCCGGTGCGCTTCAGGCCGTTGAGGTCCGGGGCGCCGAGGATCGTGAACGACAGCCAGCGCAGGCCGTCGCCGACGAGCTGGCCCGGCGCATCGCGCAGCTGCCCGCCGCTCAGCAGCGCCACCATGGCGAACAGCGCCAGCATGGCCAGCAGGTACAGCGGGCCCAGGCGCATCACCCGCGACACCAGCAGCCGCGGCCAGTCGATCGGGCGGCGCCGGCCGTCCAGCAGCTTGGTGAAGAACAGGAAACCGGTGATCATGAAGAACAGCGCGACGCTGCTCTGGCCCAGATGGGTGTACAGATGCGAGGGCGGCACCTTCCAGACCCCGGTCTGCAGATAGAAGTACCAGACGCAGCCGTGGTGGAGGAAGACGAACAGGGCCAGGTAGCCGCGCAGGCCGTCGATGGAGGCGAAGCGCTCGTTGGCCGCCTCGGGCCGCAGCCAGGCCTGCAGCAGGCGGCAGCTGGCCAGCGCCAGGGCCAGCACCAGCAGCACCGGCCAGACGCTAGTGGCGGACATGGTCCTCCCCATGCCGGGCCGGCACGCGGGCAGCACGACGCCGCAGGGCGGCGCCGGATGGGGCGGGCTGGAGCTTCATCGACTCTCGCTGGATCAGGTCGGCCATTGTGACCGATTGTCTGCGCCCGCCACGCCCGCGCCCCCGCGAACCAGTGAACCGGATGCATGTGACGGGGCGGCCCTGGTTACCATGGACGCCTGGCGCCACGCGGCGCCGCTCCCGCCCTCCCCGTCGTCTCGTCTATGTCCGCGCCTGCCCAGATACACAGCTCCTTCTACCGCTTCGTCGCGCTGGCCGATCCGCCGGGCGTGGCGGCGCGGCTGCGCGAGCTGGTCGCGGGCCTGGGCGGCAACATCCTGGTGGCGGCCGAAGGCCTCAGCGGCGCCGTCGCCGGCCCGGCCGCGACGCTGGACGGCTTCGAGCGGGCGCTGCGCCAGGACCCGGCCTTCGGCGGCGCCTTTGCGGACCTCGAGTTCAAGCACAGCGCCTGCGCGACCCCGCCCTTCAGCCTGATCAAGGTGCATGTGAAGCCGGAGATCGTCGCCTTTGGCGTGCCCGGGGTCAGCGGCCTGCCGGCAGCCGGCCGGCCCGATAGCCATGTGACGCCGCAGCGCTGGCGCGAGTTGCTGGACGATCCCGAGGTCCTGGTGCTGGACAACCGCAACAGCTTCGAGTTCCGGCTCGGGCGCTTCAGGAACGCGGTCGACCCCGCGGTCACGCATTTCCGCGACTTCCCGGCCTATGTGCGAGCCCATGCCGAGGACTGGCAGCGCCAGGGCAAGAAGATCGCGATGTACTGCACCGGCGGCATCCGCTGCGAGAAGACCGCCGCCTGGATGCAGGACCAGGGCCTGACCGTCTACCAGCTGGAAGGCGGCATCCTCAACTTCTTCCAGGCCCTGCCCGACGCCCAGCGCGACTGGCAGGGCGAATGCTTCGTCTTCGACAAGCGCATCGCCATCGACAGCCATCTGCAGGAGACCGCCACCACGGCCGAGCAGGCCTATGCCGAGGAGCCGCCCTGGCGGCTGGCGCGGGCGAAGCGGCTGGACCCGGCGGGCTGACGCCGCCCCCTCAGTCCGGCAGGCGCAGGCGCCGCGGGTTGCGCAGGTCGATCACCGCCGTGTGCGCCGCCTTGTCCTGGATGGCCTGGCGGTTCGCGTCCCAGAAGATCTGCAGGAAGCCCATGCCGCCGGTGGCCATGCCGGCCGCGTAGCCGCCGTAGCGGCGCAGGTTCAGCATCAGCCGGGCCGGCTTGCCGGTCAGCTCCACCACCTGCAGGCCCAGCAGGCGCTTGCCGGGGGTCTGGCCGGGCCAGACCAGGGGCCACATGACGAAATAGGCCAGGGCCCAGGCCAGGTTCAGGCCCACCTCGTCGACCCAGCGGCGCAGCCGGGCGCGCGGGTCCAGCTCGCGCTCCTGCTCCAGCTGCTGCAGCCGCCCCTCCAGCACCTTGATCTTGTGGCGCTGCGCCTGCTGCTCCAGGCGCTGGGCGGCGGCGTCGGCCGCGGGTCCGGCCTCCGAGGCGGTGCCGACCACCGCCAGCGCCGACTCGGCCAGCTCGCCCGCATCGCCGGCGCCCTCCTGCAGCCGGGCCTTGGCGGCCGGCCGCTCGGGCGCAAGAGCCAGCAGCGCATCGTCGACGCTGGCATAGAGGCCCAGCAGCAGCAGGGCCAGCACAGGCAGCCAGCCGCGCCAGCCGGCGGGCCGCGCCGGCCGGCTCCAGCGCCAGGCGGCCCAGCACAGGCCCGCCAGCAGCCAGCCGCTGCCCCAGTGCGACAGCAGGGTCAGCAGCAGCAGATCCAGGCCCATGGCCAGGGCGCGGCGCGCCGGCGTGGCCAGCGGCAGGCCCAGCAGGGCCGGCGCCACATTAAGATCCTCGGGGGTGATCCAGCCGCGCGGATCGTCGGGGGTGGCCAGGGCGCTCATGGGCCGCCATTGTGGCCAGGATGTGGGGCTTTGGGGCACTGGGTCGATAATCCAAATCCTGATCCCTTGCCAGCGCATCCATGTCCAATCTGATCGTCCACGGCGGCAACCCCCTGAAGGGCCGCATCGTCCCCTCGGCCAACAAGAACGCGGTGCTGCCCATCCTCTGCGCCACCCTGCTGAGCGCCGAGCCGATCCGCCTGCACGGCGTGCCGGAGATCACCGACGTGAGGAAGATCCTCGAGGTGTTCCGCAAGCTGGGCAGCTCGGTGGAGATGGACTTCAAGACCGGCATCCTGGACCTCCACCACCGCGACACCCATTTCGACCCCGCGGTCGACCGCCTGCCCGAGGAGATGCGCAGCTCCATCATGCTGGTGCCGGGCCTGATGGCGCGCTTCGGCGCCGCGCGGGTGGAGGACGACGTCAAGGGCTGCACCCTGGGGGCGCGCGAGATCGATCCCCATGTGGAGGTGTTCGAGCGCTTCGGCGCGCGTGTCGAGCGCCAACCGGACGGCCTGCTGCTGCAGGTCGACGGCAAGCTCAGGGCCAACGACCACTGGACCGACTACGCCTCGGTCACGACGACCGAGAACTTCGTGCTCTGCGCCGCGCTGGCTGACGGCACCTCGACCCTGATGAACGCGGCCAGCGAGCCGCATGTGCAGGAGTTCTGCCAGTTCATGCAGCTGCTGGGCGCGCGCATCGAGGGCCTGGGCACCTCGCGCCTGACGATCCACGGCGTCGCGGCGCTGAAGGGCGGCGAATTCACCTTCGCCGAGGACTTCCACGAGATCGTCACCTTCCTGGCCCTGGGCGCGATCACCGGCGGCGACGTGCAGGTGAAGAACTCGCACCCCGAGCAGTTCCCGCTGATCGACCGCACCTTCGCCAAGTTCGGCGTGCAGATCCATCACGAGGACGGCTGGTCGCGCGCCACCATCGTCTCGCCGGACGGCCGGCTCAAGGTCAAGGAGCCCTTCACCCGCAACATCCTGCAGAAGGTCGAGGCCGCGCCCTGGCCCTATCTGCCGGTGGACCTGCTGCCGATCTTCGTCGCTTTAGGCGTCAAGGCCGAGGGCAGCGTGATGTTCTGGAACAAGGTCTATGACGGCGCGATGGGCTGGACCTCGGAACTCAGCAAGTTCGGCGCCCACGCCTTCCTGTCCGACCCGCACCGCATGGTGACCTTCGGCGGCAAGCCGCTGGCGCCGGCCGAGGTCGAGAGCCCCTACATCATCCGCGTCGCGATCGCGCTGCTGATGGTGGCGGCCAGCATCCCGGGCAAGTCCATCATCCGCAACGCCACGCCGATCCGCCGCGCCCACCCCCATTTCGCCGAGAACATCGGCAAGCTGGGCGTGCGGGTCGAATGGGTCGAGGGCGATTGAGGTCCAACTGAGTCCCGCTGCCGCCCCTCTCATGCGCAGACGCACGCTGGCCGGACTGGGCGCCGCCCTGCTGCTGCCGCGGGCCCGGGCCGAGGACCGGCCGGTGATGCGCTGGCAGGTGCGCGACATGCCGCCGCACATGGTCTATGCCGACGGCAAGCCGCCCGTGCGCATCGAGGACCTGGGCCGCGGCACCATCAGCGCCTTCATGCGCCAGCTGCTGCCGCTGCTGCCGCAGTACCGGCACGAGTTCGTCGAGGCCACCGCGGCGCGCGCCGAGGCGATGGTGCGCGAGGGCCAGACCCTGTGCTCGATGATCCATCTCTACACGCCCGAACGCCTGGCCGAGCGCTACTTCACGCCGGCCTACCCGGTGCTGGGCCAGCTGCAGGCCCAGGTGGTGGTGCACCGCAGCCAGCTGGCGCGCTTTGCCGCGCTGGGCCGGCCGCTGTCGCTGGCCGCGCTGCTGCAGCGCGGCGACCTGAGCGGCGCGATGAGCGCGGGCCGCTCCTTCGGCGCCGGCGTCGACCGCGTGATCCGCGCCCAGGGCGCGGGCAGCAGCAATCTGCGCACCGTCGTCGTGGTGCGGCACAGCAGCGTGCTGACCATGCTGCGCGCGCGGCGCATGGACTACGCGCTGGACTTCACCGGTGGTGTCGAGGACTATCTGCGCAGCGTCAACGCGCCGGGCGAGCTGGTCTGCCTGCCCATCGTCGAGGCGCCGCCGATCCCGCTGTCCTATGCCTCCTGCAGCCGCAACGAGGAGGGCCGGCGCCAGATCGAGGCCATCGATGCGGCGATACGCCGGCTGGCCCAGGGCCCGGAGCGCGAGGCCTGGACAGGCAGCGCCTTCCTCGGCTGGCGGCCCCCGCTGGAGGCGCCGGAGCGCGCGCGGCTGAAGCGCTTCTTCGACGAGCGGGCCCGCGGCGGCCCGCAGATCGAATGAAGAAACGCGGGGCATGGCGCGCGCTGGTCGCCTGGCTGCTGGTCATGGCAGCAGCGGGCGCGAGCGCGCAGGACAGCGCCCAGCCCGTGCTGCGCTGGGTGGTGCAGGACATGCCCCCGCATTTCAGCTATGCCAACGGCCGCGCGCCGCAGCAGCTCGAGGACCTGGGGCGCGGCGAGGTCGACGGCTTCCTGCGCCTGCTGATCCAGCGCCTGCCCGAGTACCGGCACGAGTTCGTCGAGGCCAGCACGCCGCGCTACGAGGCCCTGTCGCGCCAGGGCCAGACCCTGTGCAGCGTGCTGCATGTGCGCCGGCCCGAGCGCCTGGAATGGCTGTACTTCACCCATCTGTACCCGGCCCTGCTGTCGCGCCAGATCCATGTGATCGTGCACCGCGACAACCTGGCCCGCTTCAGCAGCGCCGCCGGCCAGCCGCTGCAGCTGGCCGAGTTGCTGCAGCGCCCGGACCTGAGCGCCCTGGTGGTGCGCGAGCGCAGCTACGGCCCGCGCATCGACGCCCTGCTGCAGGCCCAGGGCGAGCGCGCGCCCAAGGCCCTGAGCGTCGGGCGCAACACCCAGCTGCTGTCCATGCTGCGCGCCAGGCGCATGGACTACCTGCTGGAGTACCCCGCGACGGTCGACGAGTTCCAGCGCGGCGGCCCGGCCGACCTGGTGGCGCTGCCGCTGGCCGAGGGCCGCAGCACCCTGCTGGCCACCGCGGCCTGCAGCCGCAGCGAGGAGGGCCGGCGCCAGATCGAGGCGATCGACCGCGCCGTGCGCGGCCTGGCCCAGGATCCGCAGCGCGAGCGCTGGATACGCGCCTGGCGCGGCGAAAGCCTGGAGGAGGGCGAGCGCCAGCGCCTGCTGCGCTACCTCGACGACCGCGCCCGGCAGGGCCCGCAGATCGAGTAGCGCGATGAGCCGCCCGCCCAAGCCCGCCCTGCCGATGCGCGATGGCGTCAGCGCCAGCGCGCTGGCCTGTCCGGCCGGCCCCTGGCCGGCGCTGCTGGACTTCATCGCCGAGCGCCTGCCCCTGGTGACGCGCGCCGACTGGGCCGCGCGCATGGACGGTGGCGAGGTGCTGGACGAGCAGGCCCGGCCGCTGGCCGCCGCCACGCCCTACCGCGCCGGACAGCGCATCTACTACTACCGGCGCCTGGCGCAGGAGCACGAGATCCCGTTTCGCGAGGAGATCCTGTTCCGCGATGAGCACCTGCTGGTGGCCGACAAACCGCATTTCCTGCCGGTGACGCCCAAGGGCCGCTATGTGCAGCAGACCCTGCTGACCCGGCTCAAGCGCGCCACCGGCCTGGCGGACCTGGTGCCGGTGCACCGCATCGACCGCGAGACCGCCGGCCTGGTCGTGTTCGCGCTGCGGCCGCAGGACCGCGACGCCTACCAGCGCCTGTTCCGCGAGCGCAGCGTCGAGAAGGTCTACGAGGCGATCGCGCCCGCCCCCGAGCGGGCGACGCGGCAAGACCTGACCCTGCCGGTCCTCTACCGCAGCCGGCTGCGGGAGTGCGCCGAGGCCTTCATGCAGATGCAGGAGGTGGCGGGCGAGCCGAACGCCGAGACCGCGATCGCCCTGCTCGAGCGCCTGGGCGGCGGCCTGGCGCGCTACGAGCTGCGCCCCTCCACCGGCCAGAAGCACCAGCTGCGCGCCCAGCTCAGCGCTCTGGGCCTGCCCATCCTCGGCGACCGCATCTATCCGCAGCTGCTGCCCGCCGAGACGCAGCCGGACCACGACCAGCCGCTGCGGCTGCTGGCGCGCGAGATCGCCTTCACCGATCCGCTGGACGGCAGCGCCCGGCGCTTTCTGAGCCGGCGCACGCTGCCGGCACCTGAGCAGGCCGAGGACGCGCCCGCGCCTCGCTGACCCCGACCACCAAGGAGACCCCGCGATGAAAACCCTGGCAACCCTCCTGCTCGCCCTCGGCCTGGGCGGCACCGCCCTGGCCCAGACCTGGCCCGGCAAGCCGGTGCACATCATCGTGCCGGCGCCGGGCGGCAGCTCGCTGGACATCATCGTGCGCACCCTGGGCGACAAGCTCAAGGAGCGCTGGGGTCAGCCCATCGTGGTCGACAACAAGCCCGGCGCCGGCGGCATGCTGGGCATGGACGCGGTGGCCAAGGCCGCGCCCGACGGCACGACCCTGGGCATCGGCTTCAACGGCCCGATCGCCTTCGGCCCGCATATGTACAAGAAGATGGCCTATGCACCGGGCCGTGACCTGCTGCCCATCGTGCTGACCACCTCGCAGCCCAATGTGCTGGCGGTGCAGGCGAGCAACCCGGCCAACACCCTGCCCGAGTTCGTCGCCTGGGCCAGGAAGCAGGGCGGCAAGCTCAACTACGGCTCGGTCGGCAACGGCAGCTCCTCGCACCTGACGATGGAACTGTTCAAGAGCGTGACCGGCATCGAGGCGACCCACATCCCCTATGCCGGCTCGCCGCCGGCCGGCACCTCGCTGGCCGCCGGCGAGACGCAGGCGCTGTTCACGGTGGCGCCGGCCCTGCTGCCGCTGATCCAGGGCGGCCGCATCAAGCTGATCGCCGCCACCAGCCTGCAGCGCATGGAGGCGATGAAGACCCTGCCGACGATGGCCGAGTCGGGCTACCCGGGCTTCGAGGCCCTGGCCTGGAACGGCCTGTTCACGGCCGCCGGCACGCCGCCCGAGCTGGTCGCGCGCATCAATGCCGACGTCAACGCGGTGCTGAAGGACGCCGGCGTACGCGAGGCCTTCGCCAGGCAGGGCCTGATCCCCGGCGGCGGCACGGCGGCCGAGTTCAAGGCCTTCATCGAGGCCGAGGGCAGCAAATGGGGCGCCATCATCAAGAAGAACGGCATCACGGTCGACTGAGCAACCGTTCGGGGCAGGCCTAGAACGGCCACAGCAGCTGGGCGCTGAACATGTCGCCGCGGCTGCCATAGGTCTTGCCCCAGAGGTAGGCGATCTGCAGCTCGGCGGCCGGCAGCCCTAGGCGCAGCACCGGGCCGGCGCGGTGCGACTGGCGCTGCGACCAATGGTCCCAGCGCCCCAGCTCGCCGAAGCCCTGCAGGCCCAGGCGCCAGCCCGGCCTCAGGCGGTGCAGGGCCTGCCACTGGTACTTCAGCTGCACGCCGCGACTGGAGGCCCAGTTGCGCTCGAACAGCAGGTTGAAGTTCAGCTGGGTCAGGCCCCATTCGCCCTGCAGCACCGGACCCCATTCGAGCGCGTTGCCCTCGCCATGGTTGTGGATGGCCTGCAGGTGCAGGGCCAGATCCACCGGGTACTGGCCCTGGGTCAGCAGGATCTCGTTCTGCCAGTTCCAGGAGCTGAGCTTCTGCTCGTGCAGGCGCTCGCCGATGAAGCTGGCGAAGAGCCCGGTGGTCCAGCGCCCGTTGACGCCCCAGCGCAGCCCCAGCTCGGGCCACAAGGTCGCCGGCTCATCCGGCGACTTGACGGTCCAGTAGCGCAGGTCGAGCGCCAGCTGGCCGGGCTGGCTGTAGGGGGTCAAGAGGTAGTAGCCGGGGTCGGCTCGCGCCGGCGCGGCCAGCAGGGTGGCCAGCAGGGCGGCAGCGGCGAGAGAGATGCGGTGGTGCATCGCGGAGAGGACTCGGGGTTGGGACGGCAGCCAGGCACAAATGAAACCGACGGGCGCGGCCGCCGCAGCGGCACCGAAACAGCATGGGGCCAGCATGGCGCCCATCGCCACCCGAAAAACCCGCATCCATCGCCATGTCAGCGCCCCGGCTCGCACGCCTTCTTCTTCCACTGCTTCTCCTGGCCCCTGCCGCGGCCCGCTGCGCCGCGCCGGCCGAAGAGTTTCTGCGCCAGTGGCGCGCGGCCGTGGCCGGCGGCGACACGCAGGCCCTGGCCGAACTGACGGCCCTGCCTGGCTTCCTGTTCGAGGGCCGGCCGCAGGACCGCGCCGGCTTCATGCGGCGCGTGGTGCCCACGCTGTTCGCGCCGCGCCAGCGCGCCTGCCTGCAGCAGGCCCCGGCCCTGGTGGAGCCCGACGGCCGGCGCAGCATCTGGTGCAAGCCCTATGGCTATGTCTTCGGCCCCGATGCCCAGGGACGCTGGAAGCTGCTGGCCTTCCGCGCCGAGGGGGAGGACTAGGGATGGAGCGCCGGGATGGGGTCAGGTCATGCCGGGATTGCCGGCTGCGCCGATCAGGGTCGGGCTGTTCAGGCGGCGCGCCGCGATATGCGCCGGCCGGCCGCCCCTGGCCTGGGCAGAGAACCATTGCTCGACCAGCTCCCACACCGGCTTGGAACCGGCCTTGGCCGCCTCCTCGCCGACCGGCGCCCAGCCCGCCACCTTGTAGGTCTTGCCGGCCTCGATCGGCTTGCCGGCCAGGCGCATCTCGGTGATGCGGCTGCCCATCTTCGCCTCGGGCGTGCAGCTGTAGCTGAGACCGCCGACGCGCACCATGTCACCGCCCTGCTGGTAATAGGGATCGGGATTGAAGAGGTTGTCGGCCACGTCCTCCAGCACGGTCTTGATGGTCTCGCCGCTCATCTCGGTGAGCGTCGTGTGCGGGTAGGTGATGGCGGTCTGGTCCATCAGGAACTCGCGCGTGATGGTCTGGCCCGGCAGCAGGCTGGTGCCCCAGCGGAAGCCCGGCGAGAACGCGATCTCGGCGCCCTGCACCTCCATCAGCGCGTCGCACAGCAGCTGGTCCCATGACCCATTGAAATTGCCGCGGCGGTACAGCAGGCCGTCGGTAACGGCCAGCGGCGCGGCCAGCTTCGCCTCGTAGGGCGCGCGCAGCTTGGTGATCAAGGCCTGCATCTCGGCATCGGCCGGCAGCAGGTTGGCGAACACCGGCAGCAGGCGGTACTTGATTTCGGCGGCGCGGCCGTTCCTCACCTGCACGTCCAGCACGCCCAGGAACTTGCCGTTGCTGCCGGCATTGGTCACCAGGGTCTGGCCGCCGCGGTTCTTGACGGCCACCGGCACCGGCACGCCGTCGTGCGTGTGGCCGCCCAGGATCGCGTCCAGGCCCGAGACGCGCGAGGCCAGCTTCAGGTCCACGTCCATGCCGTTGTGGCTCAGGAGTACGACCAGCTGCGCGCCCTTGGCCTTGACCTCGTCGATGACTTTTTGCAGCTCCTGCTCGCGGATGCCAAAGCTCCAGTCCGGCACCATGTAGCGCGGGTTGGCGATCGGCGTGTAGGGAAAAGCCTGGCCGATGATGGCGACCGGCACGCCGTTGATCTCGCGCAGCGTGTAGGGCGCGAAGACGGCGTCCTCGAAATCGTTGGTCTTGACGTTCTGCGCGACGAAGTCGACACGGCCCTTGAAGTCCTTGTCGAGGATCTCCTGCACGCGCTGCTGGCCGTAGGTGAACTCCCAGTGGCCGGTCATCACGTCGACGCCCAGCAGCTTGCAGGCCTCGACCATGTCCTGCGCATTGGTCCACAGCGCGGTGGCCGAACCCTGCCAGGTGTCGCCGCCGTCCAGCAGCAGCGCGCCGGGCCGGCTGGCCCTGAGCTGCTTCACGAGGGTGGCCAGGTGCGCGAAGCCGCCAACCTTGCCGTAGCGGCGCGCGGCGCGCTCGAAGTCCAGATAGGTGAAGGCATGGGCCTCGGCCGTGCCAGGGCGGATGCCGGCGGCGCGCAAAAGCCGCTCGCCGACCAGGTGCGGCAGCTGGCCTTTTTGCTCACCGAAGCCCAGGTTGACGCTGGGCTCGCGGAAATGGATGGGCAGCAGCTGCGCATGGCAGTCGGTCATGTGCAGCAGGGAGACCGCGCCGGGGCCCTTGAAGGGCGCGGGCAACTCGTAGGGCGAGGCGGCGGCCGCATGGGCCTGGCGCCCGAGGCCGAAACCGGCCACCGAGGCCGCGCCCAGCAGTTGGACGAATTCGCGTTTGCTGAGGTTCATGAGGGCAGGGCTCCGCCGGCCCCGCGGGGCCGCTGGTGAATCGGGTTCGGCTTATTGGGCGTTGACTGGAGATTTCGGGTCCAGCAGCAGCGCCATGATGTCGCGCACCTGGCCTTCGGTCAGCACGCCGGCATGGCCGAAGCGCGGCATGCCGGAGCAGGCGTTGTAGGCCTTGGCGTTCCAGATCTTGCCCCAGGTGTACTGCACGATGGCGGCGGTCTCCGGCGCCGCCGGGTTCGTGACGCCGCGGATCTTGCCGTACTGGTAGAGGCTGGGGCCGATGGTGCCGAAGCTGATCTCGGCCTTGCTGATCTGGTGGCAGTTGTAGCAGTTGCCGCCGCTGGGCATGCCGGCCGGGTCGGTCCAGGTCATGCCGCGGCCGTTCTGCGCCAGCTTCTCGCCCTCGCGCCAGTCGCCCAGGTACTGGCCGCCGGCCGGCCACTTGATCGTGGCCATCTGCTCGGCCTCGATGCGCTTGGCGGTGGCCTCGTCGGGCGCCTGCTCGCTGGAGCAGGCCTGCTGCACCGCGTCCTGCTCGATGCGATCCAGCTTGGCAATGCCCTGCTCGCGGAACGAGGACTTCACGATGGCGCGCGCCTGGGCATCCAGCTCGGCGCTGCCGGGCAGGCTGGCGCAGCCCACCAGGGCCGCGGCACCCAGGCCCAGCGCGATCCACAGGCTTGTCGTCTTGCTCTTGTTCATCTCTGCCTCCTGCTTTCAGCGCTTCAGCGAGGGCGCGACCGAAACCGCTCCCTTGCTGTTGACACCCATGTAGGTGGCCAGGGCCACGGTCACCTCGGACGCAAAGCCCGGGTAGGGGAAGCGCTGCTGGCGGAAGCAGTCGTTCAGGCGCCGCTGCATGCCCCACAGTTCACCGCTGGAGACGCGGTAGGCCGGCCAGGCCGCGAAGCCGACGCCATCGCCCGGGTTCTTGGTCAGGTTGGGCAGGTCCTGCAGGCGGATGCGCTTGCCGTCCTCGCCGTGGCAGGAGGCGCAGGCAAAGTCGTAGGGGCCGCCGCGGAAGAAGAACAGGCGCTTGCCGACCTCGTACATGCGCTTCTCCTGCTCGTGCTGCTGCGGCAGGTTGAATTTCAGGCCGCGCGATTCGGCCGAGATCCAGGCCACCAGGCCTTCCAGATTGGCCTGCTCGTCGCGGCCGAAGGGCGTGGCGGCGATCTTCTTCGCGTCCAGGCCCTGCAGGGTCTCCATGCAGGAGAGCAGGCGCGACTCCAGGTCCTGCACCCGGCCGGTATCGGCGAAATAGCGCGGCAGCTCGACGAAAGCGCCCTTGACGACGCCCGGCCCCTTGCCCAGATCGCAGCGCTCCAGCGAGGCGTTCTTCGGCCCGCGCTTTTGCTTCCACAGGTCCTCGCCCTTGGCCTCGAACAGCTCGGCCGGGTTGCCGTCGGCCAGCATCGCGCGGTATTGCGCGATTGCATCGGCCGAGGAGGCCTGGGCCTGGGCCTGCAGCGTGCACAGGCCTCCCAACGCACAGGCGATTGCAAACTTCGTCAGCATGCTTGTCTCCTTGTTATGTGGGCGGCCCCGCCCCTTGTGGGGACGCGCGGCACGCCGGGGCGGGCCGTCAGGCCACGGTCGCTTCGTCGGTCCGCTTGTCGCCGCGATTGTCCACCCAGCTGATCGTGATCTTGTCGCCGGCCTTGGCGCCCTTGACGGTGAACTGCAGGAAGGGGTTCTTGGAAATCGCCGGGCCCCATTGGGCCGTCAGCACGGTCTTGCCGTTGAGCTGGGCCGTCACCTCGGTGATATGCCAGGCCGGGATGGTCTTGCCGGCCGCGTCCTTGCGCTGGCCGGTCTCCATCTCGTGGCTCATCAGCACCCGCACCACCGCGTTGCCGTTTTGCGCCTGGGCGCGAATTCGCATCGGATCTGCCATGTTCTCTATCTCCTGTTCTTGTCTCGGTGCTCAGCCGCCACAACCGCCAAGGGTCACCTTGACTTCCTTTTGCGCGAACAAGACCTTGTTGTCGGCGGTGATCGCCACCGCATAGACATTGGAGGTCTGGCCCATCTTGACGCGGGTGCTCATGTTCGGCTCCACCGCATCGCTGACCTCGAACAGGCCGGCCAGGATGTTGGGGTTCTTCTCGACCAGCAGCAGCAGGCGCTTGACGCCCGCGGCCGAGCTGGCGACGGCCAGCGGCACGACCGCGCCGTTCTCCGCGATGTCGGGGCCGGTCAGCGTGACCTCGCGGCTCTCGACCGGCTTGCCCAGGCCCAGGGCCTTCAGCAGTTCGTCCATGGTCTTGGCGTCGAAGGCGGCGCGGTTGAAGCCACCGGCGGCCTGCGCCTGGGCCCCCAGCGGCAGCGCGGCAGCCAGCAGGCCCGCCACGACGGCGCTGTGTTTGATCAAGTCTCGGCGAGTTTGCATTGCTTGCGTCTCCTAGGTCGGGTCTCGGGCACTATTGTCCCGTCTTGGCGCCGGCTTTGCCGGCATGGGGCTACGGTTGTGCGAGCAGGCGCCTGTTCAAGGCTTGGCCCCCTGCACCAGCCAGTCGGCGATGGCCGCCAGATCGGCCTCCGGCAGGGTCTGCTGGGACGGCATCGGCACGCTGCCCCAGACGCCGACGCTGCCGCTCTTGAGCTTGGCCAGGTAGTAGTCGCGCGCGTCGGCGCGATCCTTGTACTTGGCGGCCACGTCCTTGAAGGCCGGGCCCACCACCTTGCTGGCGATCTGGTGGCAGGCCAGGCAGGCATGCTGCTGCAGCAGCGCGCTGACCGGCTTGGCGGCGGCCGGCGCCGCTGCGGGCCTGGCGGCGGCCGGCTGCGCCGCCGTGTCGACGCCGCGCTGCGGGCCCACCGTGCGCTGCTGCTGGGCCAGATTGCCATGGGCGTTGCGGGCGAACTCCGGCAGGTAGGACGCGATCTTGGCCTCCGGCGCGCAGTTCTTCATGCAGCTGCTGCCCTGCACATCGGGCTTGGCCCCCTTGGCGAACTCGGAACCCGGCCACATCGCGTGGCTGGTGGTCTTGCCGTTGCGGTTGGGCAGGCGCTGCTGGGCTTCGGCGATGTTCTTGTCGGAGAGCTCGCCGTCGGCCGGCAGCACGTCGGCCAGCGAGAGCAGGTAGGCCGTCACCGCATAGACCTCGTCGGGCTTCAGGCTCTTGGGCGCGGTCCAGGGCATCGCGCGGTTGATGTAGTCCCACAGGCTGGAAACCTGGGAGACCTTCATCAGCGTGGTGCGCCCGGGGAAGCTGTTGTTGGTCAGGGCCGCGACATGGCCGGTCCGGATGTCGTCCTTGGTGGTGCCCCCGATCAGGGGCGAGAAGACCTCGTTGGACTCGCCGAACACGCCGTGGCAGCCGGCGCACTTGGCCTCCCACAGGTCCTGGCCCTGGGCCACCGTGCCGCGCCCGGGCGGCAGGCCCTTGAAGTCGGGGCGCACGTCGATGTCCCAGGCCTTGAGCTCGGCCTTCGTCGCCGTGCGGCCGATGCCGTCGAACTTGTTGGTGGGCTGGGCGGCCGACAGGCCGGCGGCCAGCAGCAGCGACAGCGCGGCGATGCGCTTAAGACAGTTGGACATTCTTCACCTCGCCGCTCTCTTGCACCAGCCAGGTCTGGATCGCGTTGTTGTGATAGATCGAGCGCTTGCCGCGCACGGCGCGCAGCTGGGCGTAATTGGGCTGCACATGGCCGCTGTCGTCGGTGGCGCGGCTCATCACCAGCGCCGGCTTGCCGTCCCAGCTCCAGTCGAGGTTGAAGCGGGTCAGGCAGCGGTCCATCACCGGCCCCTGCAGGCGTGCCGGGCGCCACATGCGACCGCCGTCCACCGAGACGTCAACCTTGGCGATCTTGCCGCGGCCCGACCAGGCCAGGCCCGAGATGTTGTAGTAGCCCTTGTCCAGCAAGACCTGGCCCCCGCTGGGCGTCGTCACCACGCTCTTGACCTCCTGGATGGAGGTGTACTCGCGGTGCTGGCCGTCGGGCAGCAGGTCGATGTAGTGGACGTTCTCGTCCTTGGTGGCATAGGGCTGGTCGCCCACCTCGATGCGGCGCAGGTATTTCACCCAGCTCACACCCTGCACGCCGGGCACCACCAGGCGCAGCGGATAGCCGTTCTCCGGCCGCAGCATCTCGCCGTTCTGGCCATAGGCCAGCAGCACCTGGCCGCTGGTGACCAGCTCGATCGGGATGGTGCGCGTCATCGAGGAGCCGTCCGCGCCCTCGGCCAGCACGAAGCGGGCGCGCTTGGCGTCGAAGCCGCACATCTCGAGCACGTCGATCAGGCGCACGCCGGTGAACTCGCTGCAGCTGAGCATGCCGTGCGTGTACTGCACGGTGGGCACCGCGACGTTGCCCCATTCCATGCCGGTGTTGGCGCCGCATTCGATGAAGTGGAAGCGCGACACGCTGGGCAGGCGCATCAGCTCGTCCATCGTGAACACCATGGGGCGCTTGAGCATCTGCTCGTCCGAGCCGTTGATCATCAGGCGATGCGTGCTCGGGTCGATGTCCCACCAGCCCTGGTGGTGGCGCTCGAAATGCAGGCCGCTAGGCGTGACGATGCCGAACAGGCCCTGCAGCGGCGCGAAGGACACCGAGGCCTGGCGGGTCTGGGTCAGGCCCGGACTCGGACGGCGCTGCAGATTCGCCTCGAACCTGGACGGCTTGCCATAACCCTCCAGGGCCACCGGCTGGCCCAGGCTCAGCGAATGCGGCGGCAGGTTGAGGATGTTGGGGTCGCCGCCCTCGGCCGGCACCGGATTCGCCTGGGCGCGCGCCGCCCCCGTCACCAGGGCCGCGCTGGCGGCTGCGAAGGCGCCGCGCAGGAAGCGCCGGCGCGCCTCGGGCGTGGGCTGCTGGCGCAGCTCGGCGGGGTTCAGGAAGCCCTCGGGCGCCCGCAGCAGGCGGCCGGTCTTGAAGTGCTGATGATCATCCATGCGCTGTTGTTCCTCAGGCCCGCGGCGCCAGCAGGCGTTCCGAAGGCAGTACCGCCTCGGGGTCGTCCATCTCGATCGCGATCTGGGTGCAGACCGCCCGGCACAGGGCCACGGCGCGCTCGTTCTGCACGCGGTAGTAGATCTGCTGGCCCTCGCGCCGCCTGGCCAGGATGCCGGAGCGGTAGAGCTGCCCCAGGTGCTGGGACATATTGGGCTGGGTGGTCGCGATCTCGCCCAGCAGCTCGCCCACGGTCTTCTCGCCGCGGCACAGGGCGCTGATGATCTTCAGCCGCAGGGGCGTGGACATCAGGCCGAACAGCTCGGCGGCGAGCTCGTAGACGCGGTCGGCCCCGGCCGGCGCGGACGTAGAGGCTGTCTCCATTGATTCTTATCAGAATATAAGCAAACACTAATTTATAGAATCCGCGCCCCCGCGTCCCTGGGACATACCCCGAGACGGGCGCGCGCCGCACGCGGCCCGGCCCATGCACAATTTGCAAGGACAGCCCGGCTCGCCCCATGAAGCTCAGCATCCGCCACCGCAGGAACGGCACGGCCCCGCAAGGTGCCTCGGTGAAGACGCGCACCATGCTGGTGGTGCTGGCGGTGGGCCTGGTCGGCGTGGGCCTGGCCGCCATGCTGCGCAGCCAGCACGAGGCGCGGCTGCAGGCCGAGCATGTGCTGGGCATGGCCCTGCAGGACCTGCTGCTGGTGCTGGCCCTGTGCCTGGCCTGCCTGCTGGTGCTGGAGCGCCTGCTGCTGCGGCCCCTGCGCCGACTGGTCGAGCGGGCCCATCGCTTCGACCCCAGCCTGCCGCCCAGCACGCTGCAATGGCCCGAGCCCCAGGGGCCGCGCGAGCTGCAGCAGGTCAACAAGGCCTTCGAGCGTGTCCAGCTGAGCCTGGGCCTGGAGTTGCAGCGCGAGCAGGACCTGGCGCGGCAGCTGCGCGCCGAGGTCGAGCAGCGCGGCGCGGCCCTGGACCAGACACGCCAGGCGCTGGAGCTGGCCCGGCGGGAGCTGGCCGCCCTGAGCCGCCACGACGCCCTGACCGGCCTGCCCAACCGGCGCGAGTTCGACGATGCGCTGCGCCGCGAGTTCAAGCGCGCCCAGCGCCTGCAAAGCCGCCTGGGCCTGGCCGTGATGGACCTGGACTGCTTCAAGGCCTATAACCAGCAGCAGGGCCATGCGGCCGGCGATGCCGCGCTCAAGGCCTTCGGCCGCCTGCTGGCTGAACGCTTCAAGCGCGACACCGACCTGGTGGCGCGCCTGGGCGGCGAGGAGTTCGGCGCCCTGCTGCCGGGCTTCGACATGGCCGCGGCGCAGGGCCTGATGGAACAGCTGCGCGAGGACCTGCGGGCCCTGGGCCTGGCTCACCCCTCGGGCAACTCGCCGGATCGCCTGCTGACCGTCAGCATCGGGCTGGCGGCGCTGAGCCCCAGCCATCCCTATCTGAGCCCGCAGGCCCTGATGCAGGCCGCCGACGAGGCGCTCTACATCGCCAAGCATGCGGGCCGCGACCGGCTGACCTTGGCCGCTTGAGGTATTCAGCGCACGAAGCCCGAAGCTCCGGCTCTGCGGGCTGGCGGGCTTGCCCCTTGAGGGGCCGAAGGCCGCAGGGGGTGGAGGCCCTTACCTGCCGCGCGACTGCGCTTCCTGCAGCTGCTCGCTGACGCGGCGCGCCGCGCGCAGCACCAGGGTCTCGTCCAGCTGGGCCTGGGGTGCGATCACGCGGGCGATCTCTTCCAGCTCCTCGGGCGCGCTCATCAGCGACCAGGCCATCACCGAGATGGCGCAGATGCTGCGGCGCTGCACGGTGTCGGGGATCAGCAGCGTGTCCTGGATCTGCACATGGTGGCGCACGCTGGCCACGGCCGCGGGCGCCAGGCCCCAGCTCTCGCACAGGGCGGCGCCCAGCGCGTCATGGCTGACGCCAAAAGCCGTGTGCTCCAGCTGCACCAGCTCCGCGTCCTTGGTGGCGGCGCGCAGCATTGCCGGGTAATGGGCCGAGGCATGGCGGTACAGCACCGCCTTGCCGCATTCCTCGAACAGGCCGGCCGAATGCGCGGCCCAGGGATCGACGCCCAGCATCTGGCCCATGCGGCCCATCAGCAGGCCGCGCTGCGAGGCACGCCCCCAGACCGGCTCCAGCTCGGCCGCGGGCGGGAAGGCCGCGCGCAAGCCCATCTCGAAGGTGATGGCCGCCACCTCGCGCATGCCCAGATAGGTCAGGGCCTGGTGCACCGTCTGCACCCGGCCCTGCAGGCCGTAGAGCGAGGAATTGACCGCCTTCAGCACCGCTGCGGCCAGGGCCATGTCGGTCTCCACCAGGGCCGAGATGGCCGGCAGATCCACATCCTCGGCCGCCATCAGCAAGGACAGCTTGACCAACACCTCGGGCTGGGTGGGGATCTCGATGTCCAGGGTTCGCAGTTGAGGATCGACGGGCATGGTGTTCTTATCTGTGAGCCAAGGACCGAATAGTAGCGCTAGCGCAGGAAGGCATCCCAGCCCGTCTTCAGTATCAGCGCACTGACCACCAGCACGAACATGCCGCGCACGAAGCCGGCCCCATGCTTGAGCGCCAGCCGCGTGCCCAGCAGGCTGCCGATCACATTGGTGACGGCCATCACCGCCGCCACGTGCCACCAGACATGGCCCTTGAGCGCAAACAGCAGCAGGGCCGCGCCGTTGGTGGCCGTGTTCAGGAGCTTGGCGCTGGCCGAGGCGTGCAGGAAATCGAAGCCCAGCAGGCGCACGAACAGGAAGACGAAGAAGCTGCCGGTGCCCGGACCGAAAAAGCCGTCGTAGAAGCCGATCACCAGACCGATGGCGCTGGCCAGCCAGGCCTCGGCGGCCCCCTGGTGGCGCGGCGCATGGCTGCGGCCCAGATCCTTCTTGGCCAGGGTGTAGAGCAGCACGGCCAGCAGGATCAGGGGCAGGGCCTTGCGCAGGCCGCTGGGGTCCACCAGGGTGACGGTCCAGGCGCCGGCAAAGCTGCCGATCAGGGCCGCCAGGGCCGCCGGCAGCAGCGCATGCCAGGGCAGGGTGACGCGCCGCGAGAACTGCACCGTGGCCCAGGCCGTGCCCCAGATGGCACCGCCCTTGTTGGTCCCGAACAGGGTGGCCGGCGGCGCACCCGGGAAGACGCTGAACAGCGCCGGCACCAGCACCAGGCCGCCGCCGCCCACGACGGCATCCACAAAGCCGGCCAGCAGGGAGGCCAGGGCGGCTGTCAGCAGTTCAAGCATTCTTTGTTCTTCTCAAGCGGATCGGCAGGCGCAAACAAAACGGGCACCATCAAGGTGCCCGTGAATTGTGACAGTGTCACTGAAATCGTTCGATTTGCTCTGGAATGCTTGCTTTGTTTGTCTCCTCAGCCCCGCCTGGCAGCCGCTGTTCGCACAATGACTGCATCGAGTGCTTCGCAATGTAGAGACTCGTCATGATGCACGCACTTGGGGTTTTCACTTGTGTGACAGCCCCAAGATGGTGCGTTTGCAGGCACTCACTTTTGCTGAAATCCTTTGTCTATCGTTCACATGAGTGGATATCTAGCGCACTCATGTAGGAAAGCTTTGCAACAGGCGCGCAAATAAATCGGCTCGACGGCGCCGCCCGGCGCCGCGGCCGCCGCCAGCGCAGGCCGTGCGGCGCAGGTTTCGCGGCCGCCGGGCAGGGTGCGCCGAGGCCCTTCAACCAGGGACTGACCGCAGTCCCGGCCAGGACTATGCTGTGGCGTCTGTCGTGCCGAGTGGGGAGGCCAACAATGGTTCGCTCGACGATTCAAGGCCTGCTGCTGGCAGGGGCCTGCGGCCTGCTCACGGCCCCACCGCTCCTCGCCCAGGAACAACCGCAGATCACCTGGCTGACGCCCGATTTCTCGCTGGGCAGTGGCTCGACCCTGGACCAGAAAACCATGGTGGGCCCGCTGCTGGATCTGCTGCGCACCCAATGGGGCCAGGGCGTCCAGCAGCAGGTGCTGGTGGTCAATGCCAAGCGCGGCTGGCGCATGCTCAGGGCCGGCGAGCCGGTCTGCCACCTGGTCTCGCTGCGCACGCCGGAGCGCGAGGCCGTGGCCTATTTCGTCAACACCCACCTGGTGCCACCGCCGCAGCTGGTGGTGCGCGCGCCCACGCTGCCGCAGCTGCCGCTGAACGCGGCGGGCGAGGTGGATCTGGAGCGCCTGTGGCGGCTGCCGCGCCTGCATGGGGCCGTGGTCGAGGGCCGCAGCTATGGCAGCCGGCTCGACGCCCTGCTGGCCCAGCGGCCCGCCGGCGCGATGGAGAGCTACGCGCCGGCCGACTTCGGCATGCGCGTCCTGCAGATGCTGGCCAGCGACCGCATCGACTACACCCTGGACTACGACTTCGTGCTGCAGTACCAGAAGGGCCTGGCGCCGGCGCTGCAGGAGCTGGTGTCCGTGCCGCTGCAAGGCCACAACGAGCCGCAGCTCTCGGGCATCGCCTGCCCGCGCAACCCCTGGGGCGCGCGGGCCGTGCAGCGCCTGCGCCAGCTGCTGGCGACGCCGGCCGGCATCGCCGCGCTGAAAGCCAGCTTCGAGCCCGGCGTCACGGCCCAGGCGCGGGCCCGCCATGGCGCTCGCCTGAGTGCCTTCTACGAGCAACTGGCCGCGGAACTGGCGCGGCCCATCGTGCTGGACTAGGCCGCGCCGTTGCCGCTCTCCAGGGCCTGGCGCACCCGCTCCTCGCTCAGCTCGCCGCCACATTCCTGCAGAAAACGGTAGGCGAAACCGCGCAGGTAATGGCCGCGCTTGAGCGCGATGCGCGTGGTGTTGGCGCGGAACAGGTGGTCGGCGCCGAGCAATTGCAGGCCCTGGTCGCGCTGCGGCTCGAAGGCCATCGCGGCAATGATGCCCACGCCCAGGCCCACCTGCACATAGGTCTTGATCACGTCGGCGTCCAGCGCCGACATCACGATGTCGGGCGCCAGCCCGGCCGCGGCAAAGCTGGCGTCGATGCGGGCCCGGCCGGTGTAGCCCTCGTGGTAGGTGATCAGCGGATGCTCGGCCAGGGCCTCCAGGCTCAGCTCGCCCGCCTGCGCCAGGGCATGGCCCTCGGGCACGACCACCGCATGGTGCCAGTCGTAGAAGGGGAAGGTGACGAACTGCTCGACCTCCCGCAGCGCCTCGGTGGCGATGCCGATATCGGCCTCGCCGGACTGCAGCAGCGCGACGATCTCGGCCGGGCTGCCCTGGTGCAGCACCAGGTGCACCTTGGGAAAGGCGGCCTTGAAGCGCGCGACCACCTGGGGCAGCGCATAGCGCGCCTGCGTGTGCGTGGTGGCAATGGTCAGCCGGCCCTGCTCGGCGCCGGAGAACTGCTCGGCCAGGCGCTTGATGTTCCTGGCGTCCAGCAGCATGCGCTCGACGATCACGGCCAGCTCCTTGCCCGGTTCGGTCAGGCCCAGCAGGCGCTTGCCGCGGCGCACGAAGAGTTCCACGCCCAGCTCGTCCTCCAGGTCCTTGATGTGCTTGGAGACGCCGGACTGCGAGGTGAACAGCGCGGCCGCCACCTCGGTCAGGTTGAAGTTGCGCTGCACCGCCTCGCGGATGATGCGCAGTTGCTGGAAGTTCATGCGGATTCGAAGAGTGAGAGGCGCGAGGCGCTCAGCCGCACCTGCTGGCCCGACTGTAGACCGAGCGCCGCGGCCTGCTCGCGGCTCAGCTCGGCCTCCAGGTGCCGGCCCTCGGGCCCGCTCAGCTCGACACGGCTGGCCGCGCCGAAGCTCAGCACCCGCTCGACCCTGGCGGCCAGGCCGGTGGCGGCCGGGTCGGTGAGGATCTGCAGCTCGTGCGGGCGGGCATAGGCCTGGACCGCGCCTTTCGCAGCCTCGCGGCCCCCATGCCCGAGTTGACCGATCTCCTCCGCCTTGTCGAAGCGGTTCACCGCGCCGAGGAAGCCGTAGACGAAGGGCGTGGCCGGGCGCTCGTAGACCTCGGCCGGCGTGCCGACCTGCTCGACCCGGCCATGGTCCATCAGCACCACGCGATCGGCCACCTCCAGCGCCTCTTCCTGGTCGTGGGTGACGAAGATGCTGGTGATGTGCAGCTCGTCGTGCAGGCGGCGCAGCCAGCGGCGCAGCTCCTTGCGCACCTTGGCGTCCAGCGCACCGAAGGGCTCGTCCAGCAGCAGCACTCTGGGCTCGACGGCCAGGGCGCGGGCCAGCGCGATGCGCTGGCGCTGGCCGCCGCTGAGCTGGGGCGGGAAGCGGTCGGCCAGCCAGTCCAGCTGCACCAGGCTCAGCAGCTCGTGCACCTTCTTGCTGATCTCGCTCTCGGGCGGACGCTGCTTGCGCGGCTTCACGCGCAGGCCGAAGGCGACGTTGTCGAACACGGTCATGTGGCGGAACAGCGCGTAGTGCTGGAACACGAAGCCGACCTGGCGTTCGCGCACATGGGTGTCGGAGGCGTCCTCGCCGTCGAGCAGGACCTGGCCCCGGTCGGCCGTCTCCAGCCCGGCGATGATGCGCAAGAGCGTGGTCTTGCCGCAGCCCGAGGGCCCCAGCAGCGCGACCAGCTCGCCGGTGGGGAAGTCCAGGGACACATCGCCCAGGGCCGTGAAGGCGCCGAAGGACTTGTGGATGTTGCGGACTTGAATGCTCATGATGCAGCGGCTTCCTTGACGGCGACGGCGTGTCGCCATTCGACGAATTGCTTCAGCACCAGGGTCACCAGGGCCAGCAGGGCCAGCAGGGACGCCACCGCGAAGGCCGCGGCGAACTGGTACTCGTTGTAGAGGATCTCGACGTGCAGGGGCAGGGTGTTGGTCTGGCCGCGGATATGACCGGAGACCACCGAGACCGCGCCGAACTCGCCGAAGGCGCGTGCATTGCACAGGATCACGCCGTAGAGCAGGCCCCACTTCACGTTCGGCAGGGTGACATGCCAGAAGGTCTGCCAGCCCGAAGCGCCCAGCACGGTGGCGGCCTCCTCCTCGTCGCGCCCCTGGGCCTGCATCAACGGGATCAGCTCGCGCGCCACGAAGGGGAAGGTCACGAACACGGTGGCCAGCACGATGCCCGGCACCGCGAACACGATCTTGATGTCATGGGCCTGCAGCCAGGGGCCGAACCAGCCCTGGCTGCCGAACAGCAGCACATAGATCAGGCCGGCCACCACCGGCGAGACCGAGAAGGGCAGGTCGATGAAGGTGATCAGCAGCTGCTTGCCGCGGAAGTCGTGCTTGGCGATGGCCCAGGCCGCCGCCACGCCGAACACCAGGTTCAACGGCACGGCAATCACCGCGGCTGTCAGGGTCAGCAGCACGGCCGAGACCGCATCGGACTCGGTCAGGGCGGCGATATAGACCTCCCAGCCCTTGCGCAACGCCTCGGTGAAGACGGCCACCAGGGGCAGGATCAGGAACAGGCCGAGGAAGGCCAGGCCCAGGGTCAGGAGGGTCCGGCGCACCCAGCTCGCCTCGCGTGTCGCCGGGTTGCTCTGGTAGCGGCCTTGGTTCGCGGCGGCGGGCGCGTGGCCCAGGGTCGATGCAACAGCGCCGGCCATCAGCGTTCTCCCATCCGTCGGGCGCTCCAGGCCTGCAGGCCGTTGATGGCCAGCAGCAGCACGAAGGAGAAGATCAGCATGACCGCGGCGATCGCCGTGGCGCCCACATAGTCGTACTGCTCCAGCTTGGAGATGATCATCAGCGGCGTGATCTCCGACACCATCGGGATGTTGCCGGCGATGAAGATCACCGAGCCGTACTCGCCCACCGCGCGGGCAAAGGCCAGCGCGAAGCCGGTCAAGAGGGCCGGCGCCAGGATGGGCAGCAGCACCAGGCGGAAGGTCTGCCAGCGCTGCGCGCCCAGCGAGGCCGCGGCCTCCTCCAGCTCGGTCTCCATGTCCTCCAGCACCGGCTGCACCGTGCGCACGACAAAGGGCAGGCCGATGAAGATCAGGGCCACCAGCACGCCCAGCGGCGTGAACGCCACCTTGATGCCCAGCGGCTCCAGCAGCCGGCCCAGCCAGCCGTTGCCGGCATAGAGCGCGGTCAGCGCGATGCCAGCCACGGCCGTGGGCAGGGCGAAGGGCAGGTCGATCAGCGCGTCGACCAGCTTCTTGCCCGGAAACTCGTAGCGCACCAGGGACCAGGCCAGGATCAGGCCGAACACCACGTTGATCGCGGCGGCGATCAGGGCGGCGCCGAAGCTCAGCTTGTAGGAGGCGACGACGCGCGGCGCACTGGCCGCGGCCCAGAAGGTCTCGGGCCCCTGCGAGAAGGACTTGAAGAACACCGCGCTGAGCGGGATCAGCACCAGCAGCGACAGGTAGAACAGCGTGAAGCCTAGGGTCGGGCCGAAGCCCGGCAGCACGCGGCGCGGCCGGCGCTTGGGCGCGAGGTCCGCGGCGGGCGCGGCAAGGGTGGCCGTGGTCATGATGCGCTTCTTTTGCTTCAGCGCTTCACGACCAGCTGGTCGTAGATGCCGCCGTCGCCGAAATGCTGCTTGTAGACCGCGCCCCAGCCGCCCAGCAGGGAGTCGACGGTGAAGGTCTTGATCGTCGGGAACTCGCCGGCATGGCGCTTCAGCACCGCGGCGTCGCGCGGGCGGAAGTCGTGCCTGGCGATGATCTCCTGGCCCTCGGGCGAGAACAGGAAGTCGAGGTAGGCCTGGGCTGCGGCGCGGCTGCCCTTCTTGGCCGTGACCTTCTCGTTCACCGCCACCGGCGCCTCGGCCTCGATCGTGATGCTGGGGTAGACCAGGTCGAACTTGTCCTTGCCCACTTCCTGGGCGATCAGGGCCGCCTCGTTCTCGAAGGTCACCAGCACGTCGCCCAGGCCGCGCTGGGTGAAGGTGGTGGTGGCGCCGCGGCCGCCGCCGTCCAGCACCGGCACATTGGCCAGCAGCTTGGCGACGAAGTCGCGCGCCTGGGCCTCATTGCCGCCCTTGGCGATCACCGAGCCCCAGGCACCCAGATAGGTGTAGCGGCCGTTGCCCGAGGTCTTGGGGTTGGGGATGATGACGGCCAGGCCGGGGCGGGCCAGGTCGGCCCAGTCCTTCAGGCCCTTGGGGTTGCCCTTGCGCACCAGAAAGACCGTGGTCGTGGTGTAGGGCGTGGCGCCATGCGGGAAGCGCTTGCGCCAGTCGGCCGCGATCACGCCCTTGTCGGCCAGCAGATCCAGGTCGGTGGCCTGGTTCATGGTCACCACATCGGCCTCCAGGCCGTTGGCCACCGCCTGCGCCTGGGCGCTGGAGCCGCCATGCGACTGGTTCAGCACCAGCGCCTTGCCGGTCCTGGCCTGCCATTGCTTGGCAAAGGCCGGATTGATGTCCTTGTAGAGCTCGCGGCTGACGTCGTAGGAGACGTTCAGCAGGCTGTCCTGGGCCCAGCTCGGCAGGACGATGGACAGGCCCAGGGCCAGGATGGTGAGCGGCTTCTTGATGAACATGCGTTTCTCGTGGCGACCGGCGGGTCCTTATGCGTGGACCTGCAGATTGCCAACAAGCGCTTATTCACGGAACGACAGTTTTCGTATTTGCTTATCCGGAATTTGCTTTGCCGATTTCCTGCTTTAGAACGCCGGGATCAGGGAACCCTTGAGCTGCTGCTCGACGAAGCTGCGCACCTCGGGCGACTGGAAGGCCCGCAGCAGCCTGGGCACCCAGGCCTGCTCCCTGTCGGCCGTGCGCACCGCCAGCAGGTTCGCATAAGGCCCCTTGGCCTCCTCGATCGCGATCGCATCGCGGCTGGGCACGAGGCCGGCCTGCACCGCGTAATTGGTGTTGATCGCGCTGGCGTCCAGGTCGTCCAGGGTGCGCGGCAGCTGGGCCGCCTCGACCTGGATGATCTGCAGGCCGCGCGGGTTCTCGGCGATGTCGGCCAGCGTGGCGCTGATGCCGGCCGTGGGCTTGAGCCGGATCAGGCCCGCCTTGGCCAGCAGCTGCAGCGCGCGGCCGCTGTTGCTGGGATCGTTCTGGATGCCCACGCGCGCACCCCGGGGCAGGTCCGCCAGATGCTTGAACTTCCTGGAGTAGAAACCCAGCGGCGCGGTCACCGTGTAGCCCACCGGGCTGATCTTGTAGCCGCGCGCCTGGATCTGGCTCTGCAGAAAGGGCAGGTGCTGGTAGCTGTTGGCCTGCACGTCGCCGGCGTCCAGCGCCGCATTGGGCTGGATGTAGTCGGCGAACTCGACGATCTGCAGCTTCAGGCCCTCGCGCTCGGCGGCCACCTTCTTCGCCACCTCGGCGATCTGGGCATGGGGTCCGTTGGTCACCGCGATCCTGATCGTGGTGTCCTGGGCCAGGGCCGGGCCGGCCAGGGAAAACATCGCCAGGGCCAGGGCCCGGCGCCGATGGATGAAGAGGGTCATGCTGCTTCCTGTTCCAGTGTGGGTGACGACAGCCGCACCCGGCGGCCGGCATGGCGTTCGTTCAGGCGGGGGCCGGCGCCGAACAGCTGGTGGCGCAGGGTGCCCGGCTCATAGTCGCGGCGGTAGCGGCCGCGCCGCTGCAGTTCGGGCACGACCAGCTCCACCACGTCGCGAAAGGTCTCGTGCGCGACCGCATAGGCGAGGTTGAAACCGTCGATGCCGGTGGCGTCCTGCCAGGCGATCAGCTGATCGGCCACCTGGGCCGGGTCGCCCACCAGCACCGGGCCGCGCCCGCCCAGGCCGATGAACTCGGCGGCCTCGCGCACGGTCCAGCGCTTGGTCGGGTCGGCGCTGCTGAAGGAGGCCAGGGCCGTGCGGCCGGCCTGGGTGTCCAGGTATTCGATCGTCGCGTCCGGCGGATAGCGCGAGAAGTCCACGCCGGTCCAGCCCGACAGCAGGGTCAGCGCGGCCTCGATGTCGACATGGGCGCGGTATTCGTCCAGCCTGGCGCGCGCGGCCGCCTCGGTCTCGGCGGTGATCACCAGGGCCTGGGCATAGATCAGCACATCCTCGGCCCGCCGCCCGGCCGCCACGGCCGCGGCGCGGATGCCGTCCACATAGCCGCGCAAGACCGGCTGGCTGGGCCCGCTGACGAACACGCATTCGGCATGGCGCCCGGCAAAGGCCTTGCCGCGGCTGGAGGTGCCGGCCTGGTAGAGCACCGGCGTGCGCTGCGGCGAGGGCTCGCTCAGATGGATGCCCGGCACGCGGTAATGCGCGCCGCGGTGCCGGATTTCATGCACCTTGGCCGGGTCGGTGAAAACCTTGCCGGCCTTGTCGCGCAGGACGGCGCCCTCCTCCCAGCTCTGCTCCCAGAGCTTGTAGACCACCTCCAGGTACTCGTCGGCCAGCTCGTAGCGCTCGTCATGGCCGATCTGCGCCTCCAGGCCCAGATTGCGCGCCGCGCTGTCCAGGTAGCCGGTGACGATGTTCCAGCCGACGCGGCCGCGGGTCAGGTGGTCCAGGGTCGAGATGCGGCGCGCGAAGCTGTAGGGATGCTCGTAGGTCAGCGCGCAGGTGACGCCGAAGCCCAGGTGCTCGGTCACCGCGGCCATCAATGGCACCAGGGCCAGCGGGTCGCCCAGCGGCAGCTGCACGCCATGCTTCAGCGCCGCCTCGGCCGAGCCCGCGAACACGTCGTAGACGCCCAGCACGTCGGCCAGGAACACGCCATCGAAGCGCCCGCGCTCCAGCAGGCGTGCCAGGTCTTGCCAGTAGGCCGGGTCGGTGTAGCGATGCGACTGGTCGCGCGGATGCGTCCACAGCCCGGGGGACTGATGCCCCACCGTGTTCATCGCAAAGGCATTGAACCTGATCGGCTTGGTCATTGCAGGAAGGCGGGGCGCGAATAGCCGGGGAAGTTCTTCTCCAGCACCGCCTTGAATTCCTTGGCCTGGAAGGCCTCGGCGATGTCGCGGCTCCAGGGTTCCTGCTTGTCCTTGGCCTTGACCGCGACGACCAGCAGGTAATGGTCCGGCGTCTTCTCCAGCACCAGGGCCTCGCTCAGCTTGAGCCCGGAGGAGATCGCGAAATTGCCGTTGACGATGGCGTAGTCGACATCGTCCAGGGTGCGCGGGATCTGCGCGGCCTCGATCGGCTGCAGCTTCAGGTTCAGCGGGTTGGCCGCGATGTCCTTCTCGGTCACGCGGATCGGGTCGGCACCGGGCTTCAAGGTGATCAGCTTCTGCTCGGCCAAGAGAGCCAGGCCATGGGCCAGGTTGGCCGGGTCGTTGGCCAGGGTGATACGGTCACCGGGCTTGACCTCGGCCAGGCTCTTGCGCTTCTTCGAGTAGATGCCGAAGGGCGCCATCGGGCCTTGCACGATGTCGACGATGTCAAGCTTGCGGTCCTCGCGGAAGCGGTTCAGGTAGATGATGTGCTGGAAGAAGTTGGCATCCAGCGACCCTTGAGCCAGCGCGATGTTCGGCTGCACATAGTCGTTGAACTCGACCAGCTTGACCTGGTAGCCCTTCTTCTCCAGCAGGGGCTTGATGCCCAGGCGCAGCACCTCGAGGTTGGAACCGGCGGTGGCGCCGATCACCAGTTCCTTCTTGGTCTGGGCGAGGGCAGGCAGGGCGGTGGCGGCAAGGGCGCTGAGGGCCAGGGCGAGCAGGGAGCGGCGGGCGATGGACATGGACGGCATCTCTTTGAGGGGTTGGATTCAGCGCTTGTCGAGTCGGCGCGCTGCGGTATGGCCGATGAACTGGATGAGCTGCACCAGGGCGATCAGGACCGCGACGGTCAGCAGCATCACGTCGGTCTGGAAGCGGTAGTAGCCGTAGCGGATCGCCAGGTCGCCGATGCCGCCGCCGCCCACCACGCCGGCCACCGCCGAATAGGACAGGAAGCTGATCGCCAGCACGGTCAGCGCGCCGACCAGGCCGGCACGCGCCTCGCGCACCAGCACGCGCCACACGATCTGCAGCTCCGAGGCGCCCATCGCATGGGCCGCCTCGATCACGCCGCGCGGCACCTCGCGCATGCATTGCTCGACCAGGCGCGCGAAATAGGGGATCGCCGCGAAGGACAGCGGCACGGCCGCGGCCAGCGGGCCGATCGAGGTGCCGGCGATCACGCGGGTGAAGGGCACCAGCGCGACCAGCAGAATGATGAAGGGGAAGCTGCGCACCGTGTTGACGAGCCAGTTCAGCACGCGGTAGGCCGCTGGCCGGTCCAGCGACTGGCCCGGGCTCAAGAGGAACAGCAGCACGCCCAGCGGGCCGCCGAAGATGATGGCCGCCGACAGGCCGATGGCCAGCATCAAGGCGGTCTGGCCGAAGGAGACCCACAGCTCGGGCAGGATGGCGGCGATGTTCTCGGGCAGGAAATCAGGCATGCAGGGCCTCCTTGTCATGCGCTTGTTCCGCCTGCAGCAGGGCCAGGCGCTGCAGCGCGGCCAGCTCGCGCGCCAGCGCCGTGCGGCCCTTGGTCGCCGCCTCGGCCACCGCGAACTGTTCGGCGATGCGGCCGTCCTCGATCACCGCCACCTGGCGGCACAGCTGCTGCACCACCGGCAGCTCGTGCGTGACGATCACGATAGTCACGCCCAGCCGGGCATTGATGTCGGCCAGGGTGGCCAGCAGCTCGCGCGTGGTCTCGGCGTCCAGCGCCGACGTCGGCTCGTCGCACAGCAGCACGGCCGGCTTGGGTGCCAGCGCGCGGGCGATCGCGACGCGCTGCTTCTGCCCGCCGCTGAGCTGGGCCGGATAGCTTTGCGCCTTGTCCGACAGGCCCACCAGGGCCAGGCATTCGGCCACGCGTGCCGCGATCTCGGCCGACGTGCGTCCGCCATGCAGACGCAGCGGGAAGGCCACGTTCTCGGCCACCGTCGCGTTCTGCAGCAGGTTGAACTGCTGGAAGATCATGCCGATCTGCTGGCGCGCGGCGCGCAGCTCGCGCTTGGAAAGCGCCGTCAGCTCGCGGCCCGCGACGAAGACGCGGCCGGCATCGGGCCGCTCCAGCAGGTTGATCAGGCGCAAGAGGGTGGACTTGCCGGCGCCGCTCTTGCCGATCAGGCCGAAGATGTCGCCCTCGCGCACCTGCAGACTGACCTCGCGCAGCGCGTCGAAGCGCCGGCCATTGGGCAGGGTGAAGGACTTGGACAGCGCATCGAGCCGGATCAGCGGCAGGTGCTGGATGTTGTGGTGATGGCTCATCGTCAGGAGTAGGCCGTGGGGTCGGGAATGCGGGCCTCGAGCCGGTAGCGGCCGAGGTCGCGCAGCTTGTAGTCCACCGGGTCGTGCAGGGTGTGGACGCGGGCATTGCGCCAGAAGCGGTCGAAGCCGAAACGGCCCGCGGTGCTGCGCGCGCCGGTCAGCTCGAAGAGCTGGCTGCCGATCTCGATGGCGGCGCGGTGCGCCAGCACCTTGGCCTCGGCGCCGGCGATCGCGACCTCGCCGCGCTGCTGCGCGCTGAGCGCCTCGCCGCGGTCCAGCGCCTGCTGCAGCCCTTCGACCGCCGCCGCCGCGGCCAGCTGGGCGGCGCGCACCTTGAGCCACAGATCGCCATAGCGCTGCTGCAGCAGCGGGTCGTCGGCCGCGCGCGCCACGCCGGCGGCGAACCAGGGCCGGCCCTGCTCCAGCGTGTAGCGCCGCGCGCTCTCGAAGGCACCCTCGGCGATGCCCAGGTAGAGATGCGTCATCAGCAGCTGCGCGATCTGCGAGCGCAGGGTGGCGCGCGGCGTCGCGGCCACGCCGGGCAGCTGCAGCAGTTCCGCGTCGGCCAGCCAGACGTTCTCGAAGCGCACCGTGCCGCTGTCGGTCTGGCGCTGGCCGAAGGCATCCCAGTCGCCCTCGACGCGCACGCCTTCGCGGCGCGTCGGCACGATGCCGATCAGGAAGCCGCCGTCCGCGGTGCTGGCCGACAGGGTCAGGCGGTCCGAGCCCAGGGCGCCGGAGCAGAAGCTCTTGAGACCCTGCAGACGCCAGCCGCCGGCCTCCCGGGTGGCCACCAGGCGCGTATCGGCCGGGTTCAGCGCATTGCCCCAGAACAGGCGTTGCTCGGCGGTCTCGCGCAGATGGCGCGCGCCATGCAGGGCCGAGGCCGGCCCCTCGTAGAGCTGCACGCCATAGAGCTGCAGATGGTGAAAGCCCAGCACATGGGCCAACGCGCTGTCGACCTGGGCAATGCGGCGCACCGCCTCGTAGAGCTCGACAACGCCGCCGCCCAGGCCCCCCAGCGCGGCGGGAATGACCAGACCCAGCAGGCCGCTGGCGCGGATCAGCTCGCGCTCGTGGGCCGCATGGCCGCCGCTGCGGTCGCGCTCGACGGCGGTGGCGGCCAGGGCGGCGGTCAGGCGCTCAAGACCCGACCCCAGGGCCGCCTCCAGCGCCTGGGTTGCGGCCCCGGCCGGCTGCTGCTGCCGCGCCAACCGGGTGCTGCCGATACTGCTGCTACTGCTCGTCGTCATCACAATCTCTCAAAGGAAAAAAACAGGTCCAGAGCCATGGTCGGGTCGCCTTCCTTCGCCATACCCCTATGACACCCCTGGCGACCCGACCACGGTCTGGCCCGTCCCATGCCGGCTCTTCCGGGGCCGGCATGTCTGCTCTCCGACTTCTTCTTTCCCTGCCTCCCTCTTTCTTTCTGCTTCCCAGACTAAAGACAGCGTCCGGTTCGGGCCACGAAGCAAATCGCGCATCGATGGGCGCCGCCCGCATAAGCGCGCGGCGCCGGCGCCTCAGACCGCCGCCAGCGCCCGCTCCAGGTCGGCGCGCAGGTCGTCGATATGCTCGATGCCGATGGACAGGCGCACCGTGTCCTCGGCCACGCCGGCGCGGTCCAGCTCGGCGGGCGAGAGCTGGCGGTGCGTGGTGGAGGCCGGATGGGTGGCCAGCGATTTCGCGTCGCCGATGTTCACCAGGCGGGTGAAGAGCTGCAGCGCGTCGAGGAAGCGCGCCCCCGCGGCCCGGGCGGACTGGCCGTCTGGCGTCTTCAGGCCGAAGGTCAGCACGCCCGAGGCCTTGCCGCCCAGGTATTTCTGCGCCAGGCCATGGTCCGGATGGTCCTCCAGGCCCGCGTAGTTGACCCAGGCCACCTTGGGATGGGCCTGCAGATGGCGCGCCACGGCCAGCGCGTTGTCGCTGATGCGCTCGACGCGCAGGGACACGGTCTCGATGCCCTGCAGGATCAGGAAGGCGTTGAAGGGCGAGATCGCCGCGCCGGTATTGCGCAGCGGCACGACGCGGGCCCGCGTGATGTAGGCGGCCGGCCCCGCGGCCTCGGTGTAGACCACGCCGTGGTAGCTGACGTCCGGCTCGTTGAGGCGCTTGAAGCGCTCCTTGTGCTGGGCCCAGGGGAAGGTGCCGGCGTCGATGATGGCGCCGCCCAGGGCCGCGCCATGGCCGCCCAGGTACTTGGTCAACGAATGCACGACGATGTCGGCGCCATGCTCGATCGGCCGGCTCAGCACCGGGCTGGGCACGGTGTTGTCGACGATCAGCGGTACGCCATGGCGGTGCGCGATCTCGGCGATACCCTCGATGTCGGTGACATTGCCCTGCGGGTTGCCCAGCGACTCGACGAACACCGCCTTGGTCCGGGCGTCGATCAGGGCCTCAAAGCGCTCGGGCTGGCGGTAGTCGGCAAAGCGGCTCGCGATGCCGTACTGCGGCAGGGTGTGGGCGAACAGGTTGTAGGTGCCGCCGTAGAGCGCGCTGGAGGCGACGATGTTGTCGCCGGCCTCGGCGATGGTCAGGATGGCGGCCGTCACCGCCGCCTGGCCCGAGGCCAGGGCCAGGGCCGCGATGCCGCCCTCCAGCGCGGCCAGGCGCTGCTCCAGCACGTCCTGCGTGGGGTTGTTGATGCGGGTGTAGATCGCGCCTTCGGCCTTCAGGTCGAACAGATCGGCGCCATGCTGGGCGCTGTCGAAGGCATAGGCCACGGTCTGGTAGATCGGCACCGCGACGGCCCGCGTCGTCGGGTCCGGCGCATAGCCGGCATGGACCGCGCGGGTCTCGAAGCGCCAGTCGGGTTGCAGGGTCGGCTTGCTGCTCTTGCTCATGCGGCTGTCCTCGGGCTTGAATGGTGGGCTCAGCCTAGGCGGGCCGGGCCGGCGCGTGAACCGCGTTTGCCGCATAAGCAAATGCGGCAAAGCTCATGCGAATCGCTTGCTTCCCGCGCCGCCGCCGCCGGGCTATGTTGGCGCCATGAGCGACACCTTGCTGCCCCTGCTGGACCTGCGGGACTTCAACGACAGCGGCGCGCCGACGCGGGCGCGCTTCATCACCCGGCTGCGCGAAGCGGCCCGCGGCGCCGGCTTCTTCTACCTGCGCGGCCATGGCCTGAGCGAGGCGGAGATGGTCGAGGTGTTCAGGCAGTCGCGCGCCTTCTTCGCGCTGCCGCGCGCCGCCAAGCTGGCCCTGGCCATGGCGCAGTCCCCGCATTTCCGCGGCTACACCGCGGCCGGCGACGAGATCACGCGCGGCGCGCGCGACTGGCGCGAGCAGCTGGACATCGGGGCCGAGCGCGCGCCCCTGCCGGAGGCCGGCGCGGCCGAGGCCTGGCGCCGCCTGCAGGGCCCCAACCAGTGGCCGGCCGGGCTGCCGGCGCTGCGCCCCTGCCTGCTGCAGTGGCAGGACCGGCTCAGCCGCATCGGCCAGCAGCTGCTGCGCGCCCTGGGCCTGGCGCTGGAGCAGCCCGAGGCGCACCTGGCCGCGGCCTTCGAGGACGCGCCGGTCCAGCATCTGAAGATCATCCGCTACCCCGGCCGCGCCAGCGCGGCCTCCGACCAGGGCGTCGGCGCGCACAAGGACGGCGGCTGCCTGACCCTGCTGCTGCAGGACCGCCAGGGCGGCCTGCAGGTGCAGCAGCCGGACGACGGCCGCTGGCTGGACGTGCCGCCGCTGCCCGGCAGCCTGGTGGTCAACCTGGGCGAGGTGCTGGAGATCCTCTCCGGCGGCTTCCTGCGCGCCACCGTGCACCGTGTCGTCAGCCCGCCGCCCGGTGCCGACCGGCTCTCGCTGGCCTTCTTCCTGGGCCCGCGCCTGGACGCGCAGCTGCCGGCCCTGCCGCTGCCGCCGCATCTGGCGGCGCTGGCGCGCGGCGTCGAGCGCGATCCGCTGAACCCGCTGATCGCGCACGCCGGACGCAACTTCCTGAAGGGCCGGTTGCGCTCGCATCCCGAGGTGGCGCAGGCCTTCTATGCCGATGTGCTGAAACTCACCCCCGGGTAAGTCCCAGGCGGCGCTCGCGCCGGCGGCGGGAACTTTGCGCCGGCTGAGGTGCAATAGACGGCATGGACCGCCGCCAATCCTGCCCCCGCCACCGGAGCCCGCCATGATGGGCTGGCTGCGCATGGCCGGCCGGGCCGGCTTCGCCGCCGCGGCGGCGCCCGACACCGCGGCCCTGATGGCGCGCCTGGTGGCCGGCGACGCCACGGCGCTGGAGCCCCTGTACCGGCGCGAAGCGGCCGCCGTCTACCGCTATGCGCTGGCGCTGAGCGGCAACAACGCCGCCTGGGCGGCCGATGCGATGCAGGACGCCTTCGTCGCGCTGGCCGGCCAGCCCGCGGCCTGGGACGCACGGCGCGGCAGCCTGGGGGCCTATCTGGCCGGCATGGCGCGGCACAGCCTGCTGGCGCGCTGGCGCGAAGCCGGCCGGCACCCCGAGCCGCCGGAGGACGAGGCGCAGGCGCCCGCAGCGCCCGAGGCCTCGCCGGAGGAACTGCTGGTGCGCAGCCAGAGCCAGGCCGCGCTGTGGCAGGCCCTCCAGGCCCTGCCCTGGGCCTTCCGCGAGGCCCTGGTGCTGGTGGACCTGCAGGAGCGGCCCTATGCGGAAGCGGCCGACATCGCCGGCATCGCGGTCAACACCCTGCGCACCCGGCTGCACCGCGGCCGCCAGAAGCTGGCGGCCCTGCTGAACGCCGATCCCGGAGCCCTGCCATGAGTACCGATTCCCCGAGCACCCTGCGGCAACAGCTGCGCGCCGCGGCGCAAGACCTGTCCCTGCAGACCCCGCCGCCCGAACGCGAGCGCGCGGTGCTGGCAGCCATGCGCCGCGCCCTGCCCGGCCCGGCCGCGCCCCGGCGCGGCTGGCGCCCGCTGGCCTGGTCGGGCGCGGCCAGCTGCGCGGCCGTGCTGCTGGGCTCGGTGCTGCTGCTGGCGCTGCAGCCGCCGCCCGCCGCCGCCGAGGACCAGGGCGCCAGCGATTTCCTGCCCCTGGTGCCCGGCGAGCGCTGGGAGCGCTATCTGCGGGAATCGGCGGCCCAGCCGGCCTGGCTGGTGAGCACCGAGCTGCCGCGCGAGCGCCTGGCCCTGCTGGGCCTGCCCTACGACCCCGCCCGGGCCGGCGAGCGCGTGCGCGCCGAGCTGCTGCTCCAGCACCCTTCCGGCGATGTGCTGGCGGTGCGTTTCCTGCATTGACCCTGTGAACCACGACGAGGCAACACGATGATGAAGACAACGATGACGACGACCCCGATGCGCTGGACGCCCCTGCTGCTGGCCCTGGCGGGCCTGGGCGCCCAGGCCCAGACCGATACGGCCGAGTTGGAGCAGCGCGCCGCGCAGCTGATGGCCCTGGCCGGCGAGGCGCAGAGCCGGCTGGCCGAGCCGAGCCCGGGCGAGGGCGATACCGCCGGCTTTGCGCTCGCGGAGCTGGGCCGCGAGAAGCTGGTCAAGGGCGCGCCCTATTGCGCCGACGCGGTGCACGAGACCGTGCAGCCGCTGCTGGACGGCAACCGCATCGTGCGCAGCCAGAGCAGCCGGCTGTGCCGCGACGGCGAGGGCCGCACGCGCCAGGAGGTGGAGCGCGGCGGGCAGCGCCTCGTCTATCTGCGCGATCCGGTCAGCAAGGAGAGCTGGATGCTGGACCCGCAGCGCAAGACCGCGCGCCGCCTGGGCCTGCACAACCTGCCCGACATCGCGCTGGAGACCGAGGTCTGGCGCGACTACAGCGAACGCATGCGCGCATGGAGCCTGAAGCTGCGCGAACAGGTGCGCGAGAAGCTGGGCCGCGAGCCGGCGGCGGCTCCGGCCGCCGCGCCGCCGGCCCCACCGGCGCCGCCGCAGCCGGCGGCGGTGGCCGGCAGCGAGCTGCGGGTGATGCGGATCGACGGCCCCGGCGCGCCGGGCGCGCTGCCGCCGACGCCGCCCGCGATCGCCCTGCGCGCCCAGCATTTCGCGCCGCGCGGGCCCGCCGTGGTGAGCGCGCTGGGCAGCAAGGAGATCGAGGGGCTCAAGGTCAACGGCGAACGCAGCAGCTGGACCATCGAGGCCGGCAAGCTCGGCAACGAGAAGCCCATCGTCATCACCCGCGATGTCTGGACCTCGCCCGAGCTGATGCTGACCCTGGCCTCGCGCGACTTCGACCCGCGCAGCGGCGAGGTCAACTACCGGCTGCAGAACATCAGGCGCGGCGAGCCCGACGCCGCGCTGATGAAGGTGCCGGCCGACTATGAGCGCCAGCAGCAGCCGCGCCTGCGCGTGCCGGCCGGCGGCGCCTCCGCGCCCAGGGGCTGAGCGGCACGCCGCCCGGCCTCACTCGGCCCAGTGCTTGCGCAGCCAGCCGACCGGCAGCACGAAACGGGTCAGATGGCGCCAGGCGCGCTTGTCGATGCGGCGCGCCGGCGTGAAGGTGTCGAGCACATGCTGCCAGCGCGTCGGGCGCCGCGTCTGCTCCTCGACCCAGCGACCGTCGATCACCTCGCTGGGATTGGGCCCGCCGGGGAAGGTGACGATCTTGGCGCCGGCCGGCAGCTTGGCCGGCAGGAAGTAGCGCAGCGGGAAGGGCGGCAGGCAGTGCAGGCGGAAATGCCGGGTCCAGTCCTCGGGCCAGAGCTTGATGCCGCCGGGCACCGCCTCGGTGATGTAGTGCTGCTCGAAATGGCAGCGGTCGGCGACCGCCTGCGGGTTCTCGCGGAAGTTGGCCAGGATCTGCGGATAGCGGCCCACCGGGAAGCGGAACACCGAGGTCTGGCCCAGGCGCTGCAGCGGCTTGGCCCAGTTGCGCGCCAGGATCACGTCGTCCGGGTTGCCGTACTCGAAATAGCCGTCGATGTTGTCGACGATCACCGAATCGAGGTCGATGAACAGGGTCGGGCCCTTCAGGCCGGGCAGCGAGTCGCCCCACAGCACCAGCTTGCGCCATTTGCCGGCGCTGTTCTTCGGCCAGTCGCAGCCCAGCTCGGGCAGCGGATGGGCCTCGACCTCGGGGCGCAGGCCCGCGGCGTCGTCGGTCAGGCAGACCAGCTTGAAGGGGCCGGTGATGTGGCGGGCCAGCATGCCGTACATGCGGTTCACATAGTCGGGCCCGAACTTCGACCCCCATTTGACACAGACGACCTGCTTCATTGCGCTTTCCTGATGGGCTTGCGACGGCCAAACGCTGCAGTCTAGCCAGGATGGATTTCCCGGACCAAGCACAAGGGTAAAGATATGTGAAGCGGGTTTATCCCTGTCAACCGGCACCGGCCAGGCCGCCCAGCGTTTCCAGGGCCTGCTCCAGCGCCGCGCTCCAGGGATGGCCGCTGTTCAGGCGCAGGCCCTGCGCATGCCCGCCGCGCGCCGAGAACATCGGGCCGGGGGCGACGCTGATGCCCTGATCCAGGGCCCGGGCATAGAGGTCCAGGGCCTGCACCGCGGGCGGCAGCTCCAGCCAGAGGAAATAGCCGCCCTCGGGCCGGGTCAGGCGCGTGCCGGGCGGGAAGAATCGCGTGATCGCCGCCACCATCGCCGCCTGCTGCTTGCGCAGGGCCTGGCGCAGGCCGCGCAGGTGGCGCTCGTAGCCACCGTCCTGCAGGTACTCGGCCACCGCCTCCTGCGCCGGGATCGAGCCCGACAGGCTGCTCATCAGCTTGAGCCGCTGCAGCCGCGGTGCGAAGCGTCCGCCGGCCACCCAGCCGACGCGGTAGCCCGGCGCCAGGCATTTGGAGAAGGAGCCGCAGTGCATCACCAGGCCCTCGCGGTCGAAGGCCTTGGCCGGCAGCGGCGCGCGCTCGCCCTGGTAGAGCTCGGCATAGACGTCGTCCTCGATCAGCGGCACCTGGTGGCGCGCCAGCAGGGCCACCAGCTCGCGCTTCTTGGCCTCGGGCATGCTGGCACCCAGCGGGTTCTGGAAGCTGGTCATCAGCCAGCAGGCCCGGGCCTCGCCGCGCTCCAGCACCTCGGCCAGGGCGGAGAGGTCCAGGCCCTCGCGGGCATCGGTGGGCAGCTCGATGGCGCGCAGGCCCAGGCGCTCCAGCGCCTGCAGCGCCAGATAGAAGGTCGGCGACTCGATCACCACCGCGTCGCCCGGCCGGGTCACGGCCTGCAGGCTCAGCTGCAGGGCCTCGACCGCGCCATGGGTCAGCACGATCTGCTCGGCATCCACCGCATGGCCCTGGGCCAGGTAGCGCAGCGCGATCTGGCGGCGCAGCCGCGCGTGTCCCGGCGGCAGGTCGTCCTGCATGGCCCAAGGATCGAGCCGGCGCATCGCCGCCCCCATCGCGCGCCGCAGCTCGTCCAGCGGGAACAGCTGCGGGCTCGGGAAGGCCGAGCCCAGGGGCACGGCCTGGCGGCCGCGGCCGAGGATGTCGAACACCAGCTCGTTGACGGCCACCGGCTGCGAGCCGGCGGGTGGCCGGCTGGGCAGGGGCTCGGCCAGCGGCGCCGCGGCGCGCGCCGGCGCCAGCACGTAATAGCCTGAGCGGGCCTGGGCGCGCACCAGGCCGCGCGCCTCCAGCAGGTCGTAGGCCTGGAACACGGTGGCCGGACTGCAGTGCCGCGCCGCACAGGCCTGGCGCACCGAGGGCAGCTTGTCGCCGGCGCGCAGCACGCCCGAGGCGATCAGGGCGCCCAGTTCATCGGCATAGGCTTCGTAGCGTTTCTTCTGGCTCAAGCCGCCAGTATCGCCCCTCAGTCGAGACTGATGCCGGCCTTCTTGACCAGCTTGGCGTAGCGCTCCTGCTCGCTCTTGAAGAAGGCCGCGGCGGCCTCCGGCGTGCCGGGATGGATCACATTGCCCTGGCGCGCCATCGCCTCCTTGACCTCGGGGTCGGCAAAGGCGGCGGCAAAGGCGGTGTTGACGCGCTTGACCACGGCCGGCGGCAGCCGGGCCGGGCCGATGACCGCGAACCAGCCTTCGATCTGGTAATCCGGCAGGCCCTGCTCGGCGATGGTGGGGATGTCCGGCGCCACCGGGACGCGCGCCGCCGAGCCCACGCCGATGGCGCGCAGCGCGCCGCTCTTCAGATGGCCCTGGATCGCGGGAATCGCCAGCACGCCCAGGTCCACCTGGCCGCCGATCAGGTCGGCCACCATGGGGCCGACGCCCTTGTAGGGGATGTGGCGCATCTTCACGCCGGCCTCGTCGACGAACATCTCGGCGCCCAGGTGCAGGATGGTGCCGTTGCCCGAGGAGGCGTAGTTGTAGACGTCGGGCTTGGCCTTCAAGAGGGCCACCAGCTCCTTGACGTTCTTCGCCGGCAGCTTGCTCGGATTGACGACGAGCACGAAGGGCGTGGCGCCGGCCACCATGATGGGCGTGATGTCGGCCAGCGAGTCGAAGGGCATCTTCTTGTAGACGCTCGGGTTCACCACATGGTTGTTCGAGACCACGCCCAGGGTCAGGCCGTCGGGCGCGGCCTTCACCAGGGTGGCCGTGCCGGTGATGCCGCCGGCGCCGGGCAGGTTCTCGATCACGACCGGCTGGCCGCCCAGGGCCTTGGACAGCGCCGGCGTCACCGCGCGCATGATGGTGTCGACGCCGGAGCCGGCGCCCACCGGCAGGATCAGGCGCAGCGGCTTGTCGGTCTGGGCATGGGCAGCGGCGCCGGCGCCAAGGGCGGCGGCCGCTGCTGCAAGCGCCAGGATGGCGCGGCGGGTCAGGGTCATGTCTTGTCTCCGTGGGTGGCGATGAGGCCCGGGCTCTAGCGGCCCGTGGCGGTGTGGGGCAGTGTGCCGAGAATTTCCTCGTTGTGTTCGCCGACCTTGGGCAGGGGCATGCGCACGCCGGGGCGGCGTCCGCCCATGGTCAGCGGCAGCAGCACGACATCGGTCGTGCCGCCCTCCTCGGTCTGCATGGGCACCAGGCCGCCGCTGGCGCGCAGATGCGGATCGTCCAGCAGCTGCTCGGGCCGCATGATGGGCGCATAGGGCAGGCCGGCGGCCTCCAGCGCGCGGCTCAGCTCGCCGATCTCGCGCCCCTTGAAGCTCTCGGCCAGGCGCAGCAGCAGCTGCGGCCGCAGCGCCACGCGCTGGGCATTGGTCTGCAGCGCCGGGTCGGCCGCCAGGTCGGGGCGCGCCAGCACCTGGCACAGGGCCAGGAACTGCTTGTCGCTGACCGCGCCGACGAAGAGCTGCTCCTCGCCCTGCAGATTGAAGACGTCGTAGACGCTCCAGGCCGAGACGCGCGAGGGCATGGGCGGCGGCGCCTCGCCGGTCATCGCATACTGCTGCATGTGCTGGGCGGACAGGAACACGCAGTTCTCGAACAGCGCGCTCTGCACCTCCTGGCCGCGGCCCGTGCGCGCACGCTCCTGCAGCGCGGCCAGCACGCCGATGGCGCCGAACATGCCGCCCATGATGTCGTTGACCGAGGTGCCGGCGCGCAGCGGCCGGCCCTTCGGCCCCGTCATATAGGACAGGCCGCCCATCATCTGCACCACCTCGTCCAGCGCGGTGCGGTGCTCGTAGGGGCCGGGCAGGAAGCCCTTGTGGGAGACGTAGATCAGGCCCGGATGCTCGGCCGCCAGGCTGGCGTGGTCCAGGCCCAGCTCGGCCATCAGGCCGGGGCGGAAGTTCTCCAGCACCACGTCGCTGCCGGCGATCAGCTCGCGCGCCGCGGCGCGGCCGGCCGCGCCGCGGATGTCCAGCACCACGCTCTTCTTGTTGCGGTTGAAGCTGCGGAAGAAGCCGACGCCCAGGCCCGGCAGGCGGCGCGTCTTGTCGCCGCCGGGCGGCTCGATCTTGATGACCTCGGCCCCGAGGTCCGCGAGGATCATGCCGCAGGTGGGGCCCATCACCATATGGGTGAACTCCAGCACGCGCAGGCCGGCCAGGGGCAGGGGGCGTTCGTCGTCGCTCATGTTCGCCTCAGTGGCTCATGGTCATCGGGAGGCCGGCGCGCCAGACGGCGCCGTGCAGCGGTTCGCCGTCCAGCCAGCCGGCGACCCTCCGGCGCAGCGCCAGCAGGGCGTCCAGGTCGATGCCGGTTTCATGGCCCATGCTGGCCAGCATGAAGGCCAGGTCCTCGGTCGCCGCATTGCCGCTGGCGCCCGGCGCATGCGGGCAGCCGCCGATGCCGGCCAGCGAGGCGTCGAAGCGCGTCACGCCGGCCTGCAGCGCCGCATGGACATTGGCCAGGGCCAGGCCGCGGGTGTCGTGGAAATGGGCGCAGCTCAAGCGCTCGCCGGCGATCCGGCGCGCCGCCTCGCAGAGCTCGCGCACCGCGCGCGGGTCGGCGAAGCCCACGGTGTCGGCCAGGCTGACCCGGTCGGCGCCGGCATCCAGCAAGGCCTGCAGCAGGCGCAAGACCTCGGCCGGCTCGACCCGGCCCTGCAGGGTGCAGCCGAAGGCCGTGCCGACGCCACCCTCGATCAGGGTCCGGCTGCCGGCCGCGTCGCGCGCCGCGCGGATGCGGGCGAGTTCCGCCACCACCTCGTCCGGCGTCTTGCGCAGATTGGCCTGGCTGTGCAGGGCGCTGGCCGAGAGCGGCAGGATCATCAGGTCGGCGCCGCCGGCGAGCGCCGCCTCGGCGCCGCGCAGATTGGGCACCAGCACCGAGGCGAACAGCCCCGGCAGCTCCTGCCTGGCCGCGCCCTTCACATAGGCCAGCAGCTCGCCGGTATCGGCCAGCTGCGGCAGCAGGCGCGCCGGCACGAAGGAGCCCAGCTCGATCTCGCGCAGGCCGGCCGCGTATTCGCCGCGCAGCCATTCGATCTTCTGCGCCGTGGGCAGCACGCGGGCCAGGCTCTGCAGGCCGTCACGCAGGCCCACCTCGCGTATCACCACCGTCGCCGGATTCGCCGTCATCACTTGCTCTCCTTGAGGAGACCCGACTCTAGAGATTCCCGATGAATTCACAAGTGGTATGTTGGAAGCCTTTAGATTCCAAACTGGAAACCCAGATGCGCGATCCCGACCTCAAGACCCTGCGCCTGCTGGTGGCCGTCTGCGAGCTGGGCAATATCAAGAAGGCGGCGCTGCAGGAGCACATCGAGCCCTCGGCCATCAGCAAGCGCATCGCGGCGCTGGAGGCCGAGCTGGGCACGCCGCTGCTGACGCGCGGCCGCCGCGGCGTGCAGCCCACGCCGGCCGGCCAGGCCCTGCTGGAGCATGCGCGTACGCTGCTGTTCACGGTCGGGCAGATCGCCCAGGATGTGGCGGCCTTCGGCAGCGGCACGCAGGGCCATGTGCGCCTGGTCGCCAGCGCCTCGGCGATCGCCGAGAGCCTGCTGGACGATGTGGCGGCCTTCATGCGCGAGCCGGAAAACCAGCGCATCAAGGTCGACATCGAGGAGCACCTCTCGCGCGATCTGGTGCGCATCGTCGAGGATGGCAGCGCGGCCCTGGGCGTGTGCTGGGACAGCATCGACTTTCACGGCCTCGCCACCCGCCCCTACCGGCATGACGAGCTGGCGCTGGCCGTGCATGCCGGGCACCCGCTGGCGCGCTTCGGGCAGCTGGATTTCGCCGCGACGCTGGCCTACGAGCATGTGGGCCTGCCGCCGGCCACCGCGGTCCACACCATGCTGCAGCGCGCCGCCGCGCGCGCCGGGGCCAGCCTGCGCTACCGGGTGATCGTCTCCAACTTCGATGCGGCCCTGCGCGTCGTCGCGGCCAATCTGGGCGTGGCCGTGATTCCCCGCCAGGTGGTCTGGACCCATGGCGGGCTGCGGGACATCAAGCTGGTGGGCTTGAGCGATGCCTGGGCGCAGCGGCGTTTCGCGATCTGCCATCGCAAGAACGGCCTGGCGCCGGCCGGCGAGCGCATGGCCGCCTACCTGGCGGCTCGCGCCGCCGGACGGGCGCCAGCAAGCCGATCCCGGGCTGACAGTTGCTCTATATCAAGACGAAAAAATGAAATTTGAAGCTGTTTGCGCAAAAGCGGTTTTTTTACCGCACCCGATGCCATGAGGCCGGCTAGTCTGCGCGGCTGTAGCCAGCACATAGCCAGCCAGCCCTTCGGAGACATGCCATGCCATTGACGCGAGATGAGACCTCGGCAACCACCAGATCACTGGGCCGCCACAGCGTGGCGTTCCGGCTCTGGTTTGCCGTCGCCACGGTCATCATCGCCCTCTTCGCCGTGATCACCTTTGCGGCCATCCGCAGCGCCAAGGTGCAGGAGGTCGCCAGCGCGCTGACCGCCGCGATGGACGCCAAGCTGGATACCGCCCGGCACTGGGCGGGCCGCACCGCCGTCGCGGTGGTGCAGATCCAGGCCAGCGCGGCCAGCAGCGATCCCAGCATCGAGGCCATGTACAAGGACGAGATCGGCGCCATCATCGCCGAGGTCAACAAGCTGCAGAAATCCATCGAAGGCATGGAGTTGAGCGCCCGCGACCGCGAGCTGATGGACAAGGTCGCGACGGCCCGCAAGGCGGTGCTGGAATCGCTGGGCAAGGTCAAGTCGCTGAAGGCCAGCGATCCCGCCGCGGCGCACCAGGAGCTGCAGCAGCGCTTCAATCCGCTGACCAGCGCCTATCTGCAGTCGCTGCGCGATTTCGCCGACGAGCAGTCCAGGGCCAAGGTCGAGCTGCAGGCGGCGATGGCCGAGCAGCGCAAGAGCACCGTGCAGATCGCCGGCGCGCTGATCGCGCTGATCGTCGCGGGCCTGATCGCCGGCGCGATCTGGCTGGTGCGCTCGATCCAGCAGCCCCTGGCCCAGGCCATGACGGTGGCCGACCGGATCGCCAACGGCGACCTGACCACCCAGGTCGAAGTGCAGCGCCAGGACGAGTTCGGCCAGCTGCTGGGCTCGATGGAACGCATGCTCAAGCAGCTGCGCAGCGTGGTGGGCGAGGTGCGCCAGGGCATCGAATCGGTGTCCACCGCCTCCAGCGAGATTGCCACCGGCAACCACGACCTCAGCGCCCGCACCGAGCAGACCGCCTCCAGCCTGCAGCAGACCGCCAGCTCGATGGAGGAACTGACCGCCACCGTGGGCCATTCGGCCGACACCGCGCGCCAGGCCAACCAGCTGGCCAGCTCGGCCGCCGAGGCCGCCACGCGCGGCGGCCAGGTGGTGGAGCAGGTCGTGACCAATATGGCCCAGATCACCGAGAGCTCGCGCAAGATCGGCGACATCATCGGCACCATCGACGGCATCGCCTTCCAGACCAATATCCTGGCGCTGAACGCCGCGGTCGAGGCGGCGCGCGCCGGCGAGCAGGGCCGCGGCTTCGCGGTCGTGGCCGGCGAGGTGCGCACCCTGGCGCAGCGCAGCGCCGAGGCCGCCAAGGAGATCAAGACCCTGATCGGCGCCTCGGTGGAGCGGGTCGAGTCGGGCGCCCAGCTGGTCGAGCAGACCGGCGCGGCGATGCACGACATCGTCTCCAGCGTCAAGCGCGTCACCGACCTGATCGGCGAGATCGCCTCCGCCGCCACCGAGCAACGCGACGGCATCGCCCAGGTCAATGTGGCCGTCACCAACCTCGATCACATGACCCAGCAGAACGCGGCCCTGGTCGAGGAGTCGGCCGCCGCCGCGCAATCGCTGCGCGAGCAGTCGGCGCGCCTGGCCGAGGTGGTGTCGGTGTTCAAGGTGGAACAGCAGCAATTCGCCGCCGCACCGGTGCCGGCGCCGCTGAAGCCGGTCGCCAAGCATAGCCCTGCGGCCCACAAGCCCACGACGACGAGCCCGGCCGCCAGGAAGCCGCTGGCCGCCAAGGCCGCGAGCCAGCCCAAGGCCGCCGCACCGGCGCCCGTTCAAGCGGCCCCCGCGCCGAAGGCCGCCAGTCCCGCCGTCACGGACGAGTGGGAGTCGTTCTAAAGCGCGCTCAGCCCTTTGCGCCTGCAGGCGCAAGGGCCTTCGCAGGGCGTCGGGCCGTCCGCTGGGGACGGCCCTCGGTCCCTGCTGCTCAGTCCCAGGCCGGCGCCAGCCCCTCGGGGTTGACCAGGCGCCGGCCGCTGTCCAGCGCGGCGATGCCGGCCATCTCGGCCTCCGACAGGCGCAGCGCGGCCGCGCGCAGATTGCCCTGCAAGTTCTCGCGCTTGGTCGACGAGGGAATCACCGCATAGCCCTGCTGCAGCGCCCAGGCCAGCAGCACCTGGGCGGGCGTCGCGCCGCGCGCGGCGGCGATCGCCTGCACCACCGGATCCTTCAGGGCCTCGCCATAGGCCAGGGTCATGTAGGAGGTGATGCCCAGCCCCAGGCTGCGTGCGCCATCAGCCACCGCGCGGTTCTGCAGATAGGGATGCAGCTCGACCTGGTTGGTGAAGAGGCGGTCCGTGCCCAGCAGGGCCACCGCCTCCCGCATCTGCGCCACCGTGAAGTTGGAGACGCCGATGCGCGCCGTCAGGCCCTGGGCCTGCGCCTCGGCCAGGGCCTGCAGGCTCTCGGCCAGCGGCACCGCGCCGCCCGGCGAGGGCCAGTGGATCAGGGTCAGGTCAACCGCCTCGCTGCGCAGCTTGGCAAGGCTGTCCTTCAGGCTGGGAATCAGCTTGTCGCCGGCCAGATGCTCGGTCCAGATCTTGGTGGTCAGGAACAGCTCGCTGCGCGGCACGCCGCTCTCGGCAATGGCCTGGCCGATCTCGGCCTCGTTGCCGTAGATCTGGGCGGTGTCGATCAGGCGGTAGCCCAGCTCCAGGCCGGTCTTGACCGAGTCGATCACGGTCTGGCCCTGGAGGCGGAAGGTGCCCAGGCCCAGGGGTGGCATGGTGTTCAGCATGAGAAATGGCTCCTTGTGAGAAATCAATGCGTGGCCGGCAGCGGGCCGCTGTGGCGGGGCAGCGGACGGCGGGCGTCGAGGCGGCCGCTCCAGGCGGTCAGGGCCAGCGCGCTCAGCACCACCAGGGCGCCGATCCAGGGCAGCTGGGTCAGGCCCCAGCGCGCGACGATCTCGCCACCCAGCAGGGCGCCCAGCGCGATGCCGACGTTGAAGGCCGCGATGTTCAGGCCCGAGGCCACGTCCACCGCGCGCGGCGCGTGGCGCTCGGCCAGCTGCACCACATAGACCTGCAGGCCCGCCACATTGCCGAAGGCCACCGCCCCCCACAGCAGCACGGTCAGCACCACCAGCGGCTTGGAGGCGGCCGTGAAGTTCAGCAGCAGCAGCACGGCGGCGAGCAGGGCGAAGATCAGCTTGAGCGCGCCGACCGGGCCGCGCTTGTCGGCCAGGCGGCCGCCCCAGATATTGCCGATCGCCACCGAGACGCCGTAGACCAGCATCACCAGGCCCACCGCGCCGGCCTCGAAGCCGGCCAGCTGCTGCAGCATCGGCGCCAGATAGGTGAAGGCGACGAAGGTGCCGCCATAGCCCAGGGCCGTCATCGCGTAGACCAGCAGCAGGCGCGGCTGGGTGAGCACCTTGGCCTGCTCCAGCAGCGAGGCGCTCTGGCTGCGCGCGATGTGCTTCGGCACGAACAGCGCGCTGCCGGCCAGCGCGACCAGGCCCAGGCCGGTGACGGCCAGGAAGGTGGCGCGCCAGCCGAAATGCTGGCCGATGAAGGTGCCCAGCGGCACGCCGGTCACCAGGGCCACGGTCAGGCCGGTGAACATGGTCGCGATCGCGCTGGCGGCCTTGTCCTTGGGCACCAGGCCGGTGGCGATGGTCGAGCCGATCGAGAAGAACACGCCGTGGGCCAGGCCGGTCAGCACGCGCGCGGCGATCAGACTGGCATAGCCGGGCGCCAGCCAGGCCAGCAGGTTGCCGGCGGTGAACAGGGCCATCAGCGCCAGCAGCAGGGTCTTGCGCGGCATCCGGCCGGTCAGCGCGGTCAGCACCGGCGCGCCGACGGCGACGCCCAGCGCGTAGAGGCTGACCAGCAGGCCGGCCGAGGGGAGGGACACGGCCAGGTCGGCCGCGATGGTGGGAATCAGGCCGACGATGACGAACTCGGTCGTCCCGATGGCAAAGGCGCTGAGGGTCAGCGCCAGCAGGGCAAGTGGCATCACGCACTCCAGGGTTGGAACAGGATGGCTCGCAGTGTGGGTGCACCGTCCTTGCAGAAAAAGCCGTGATGCCGCGATAGATTATTGAATATACTTCAAAAATGAAGACCAATCTGGACGAGATGCAGGTGCTGGCCGCCGTCGTCGACGCCGGCTCGATCACGGCCGCGGCCGAGCGCCTGCAGCAGACCGTCTCGGCCGTCAGCCGCAGCCTCTCGCGGCTGGAGGAGAAGCTTGGCACCAGCCTGCTGAGCCGCACCACGCGCCGCCTGGCGCTGACCGAGGAGGGCCAGGTCTTCCTGGCGCGTGCGCGCAAGATCCTGGCCGCGGTCGAGGAAGCCGAGGAGCAGCTGGCGCTGCGCCGCCAGAAGCCGGCCGGGCGGCTGCGCGTCAATGCCGCCTCGCCCTTTCTGCTGCATGTGCTGCTGCCGATGGTGGGCGATCTGCGCGAGCGCTACCCGGAGCTGGAGCTGGAGCTCAACAGCGACGAGCTGAACATCGACCTGCTGGAAAAGCGCACCGACGTGGCCTTTCGCATCGGCGCCCTGCGCGACTCCACCCTGCATGCCCGGCCGCTGGGCAGCAGCCGGCTGCGCGTGCTGGCCAGCCCGGCCTATCTGAAGGCGCGCGGCCGGCCGCGCAGCGTCGCCGAGCTGGCGCAGCACAGCCTGCTGGGCTTCAGCACCCTGGCCAGCCTGAACGACTGGCCGCTGCGCCATCCGCAGGGCGATCTCTACGCGATCACGCCCAGCCTGACGGCCTCCAGCGGCGAGACGCTGCGCCAGCTGGCGCTGGCCGGGCAGGGCATCGTCTGCCTGTCGGACTTCATGACCCTGGAGGACCGGCGGCGCGGCGACCTGGTCCAGGTCCTGGTCAAGGACACGGTCGAGCAGCTGCAGCCCATACACGCGGTCTACTACCGCAACACCCAGCTGGCCGCGCGCATCGCCTGCTTCCTCGACCATGTGGCCGGGCAGCTGGCGCGCAGCGACTGGGTGCTGCGCTGAGCGAGCGCGCTCAGCCGCGCGCCGGCAGCAGCAGGGTCTGCGCCTGCCGCCCGGCCAGCGCGCCGGCGATCAGCACGCCGCACAGCGCGGCCAGGCCGTTCAGGGCGCCCCACAGCGGCGGCTCCAGCGAGGACAGCAGCATCACGGCCACGGAGTCGTCGCCGGGCACGGGCGCCTCGGAGAGCCGGACCACGCCATAGAACAGCCAGCCCAGCCAGGCCAGGCCCAGGCCGCCCAGGCACCAGGCCGTGGTCGGCCGGCTGCCGCGGCGCAGGGGCCGCAGCACGAAGTAGCTCCAGCCCAGGGTCAGCAAAAAGATGGGCAGGGCATAGACGCAGGCCTCGCCCAGCAGCTGGGCATGCGAACCCTCGGGGCCGAAGACCTTGAAATACTCGCGCGGCAGGTGCAGCTCCGCCAGCGCGCCGCTGATCAGCATGGCCACGCTGTAGAGCATCAAGCCCGAGATGAAGGCGGCGAGGCGGCGTGAATGTCCCATGGCATGACCCCTGTTTAGGTGACAGCCTCATTTTGAGGCCCGCGGGCCGCCGCCGCCCAGGCCTTCCCCCCGGCTCGGGGGGCCCTACCCCCGGCTTGCAGGGCCGGTCAGCCGCGCCATCAGGCCGTCGAAGACCTGTTGCAGCGCAGCAAAGGCCTCGGGCCGCCCCTCCAGCTGGCCCAGGGCCAGGGCCGCCGCCTCCAGCGTCGACAGCTGCTGCGGGCGCTGGGCGCGGCGCACCGCATAGCGCGATGGCGGGGGCGCAGCCCAGCTCAGGCGCGGCAGGCCCTGCAGCAGCGGGTTCAGGGCCAGCATCTTGCGGCTCTTGCGCCAGGTGCCGTCCAGCACGATCAGGCGCTGCGGCGCGGCCGGCAGCGGCGGGCCGGGGTCGGCCGGTTCCTGCGGATAGAGCAGCACCGCGCCGTCCAGCAGCGGAGCCAGTTCGGCCGGATCGAAGCGCTCGCCCACCCGCAGCGTGCTGCGCGCCAGGCACAGATGCAGCAGCCGCGCCGTGCCCTTGGCCTGCTGCTCCTCCAGCGGATGCTGCAGGATCAGCAGCTCGATGCGGTTGGCCAGCGGCAGCACCAGATCGCAGATGCAGGTGAGCCGGGGGCGCAGGCAGCGGGGACAGACGGGACGGGGCATGGGGCCCCGAGACTAACTCACCAAGCCCAGCGCAGCGCCGCGGCCGCCGGCGGCAACCCGGCCAGCGAGGCCTGATCCTGCCCGGGCTCGGCGGCCTGCTTCTGCAGCACCCGCTCCAGCAGCTCCTGCTCCAGGGCCGCGAACTCGGGGCCGTGCCGGCGCGGACGCGGCAGCGCGATGCGCCGGTCCAGCACCACCGCACCGTCCTCGATCAGCAGCACGCGGTCGGCCAGGGCCACCGCCTCGGCCACGTCATGGGTCACCAGCAAGGCCGTGAAACCGTGGCGCAGCCACAGGCCCTCGATCAGGGCCTGCATCTCGATGCGGGTCAGCGCGCCCAGCGGCTCGTCCAGCAGCAGCAGGCGCGGCGCATGCACCAGGGCGCGCGCCAGGGCCACGCGCTGGCGCTGGCCGCCCGAGAGGCGTGCCGGCCAGTCGCCGCCGCGCTCGGCCAGGCCCACCTGGGCCAGGGCCCGGCGCGCGCGCGGGCGGGCGTCGGGCCCCTGCAGGCCCAGCGCGACGTTGTCCAGCACCCGCGCCCAGGGCAGCAGGCGCGCCTCCTGGAACATGAAGCGCGTGGCGGCCCCGCTCAGGCCCGCGACGGCGCCGCTGCTGGGTGCCTCCAGGCCCGCCAGCAGGCGCAGGAGGGTGCTCTTGCCGCAGCCGCTGCGGCCGACGATGGCGACGAACTCGCCGGCGCCGATCTGCAGGTCCAGGCCGCGCAAGACCTGGCGCTCGCCATAGGCCTTGGCCAGGTCGCGCAGCTGCAGCCCCAGGCCGCCGGCCGGGGCCGCGGCCGGCGGCTCGCGTTCGGGCCGGCTCAGGGCCTCGAAGCGCAGGTACTCGATCTCGTTGCCCAGATGGATCATGGTGTCTGGTACCCCGGATGCCAGCGCAGCCAGGCGCGCTCCAGACCGCGCGCCAGCAGATCGGCCAGCTTGCCCAGCAGGGCGTACAGCAGAATGCCCACCAGCACCACGTCGGTCTGCAGGAACTCGCGCGCATTCATCGTCATGTAGCCGATGCCGGCCTGGGCCGAGAGGGTCTCGGCCACGATCAGCAGCACCCACATCAGGCCCAGCGAGAAGCGCAGGCCGACCAGGATGGAGGCGGTGGCGCCGGGCAGGATCACCCGGGCATAGAGCCGCCAGCCCGTGAGACCGTAGGACCTGGCCATCTCGATCAGGCCGGCGTCGACCGAGCGGATGCCGTGGAAGGTGTTCAGGTAGATCGGGAAGAACACGCCCAGCGCCACCAGGAAGAGCTTGGCGCTCTCGTCGATGCCGAACCACAGGATGACCAGCGGGATCAGCGCGAGCGGCGGGATGTTGCGCAGCATCTGCAGGCTGGAGTCCAAGAGGGTCTCGGCCCAGCGCAGCGAGCCGGTCAAGAGGCCCAGGGCCAGGCCCAGGCCGCCGCCGATCGCGAAGCCGAGCAGGGCCCGGCCGCTGCTGACCTGCAGATGGGTCCACAGCTCGCCGGAGACGGCCAGCGCCCAGGCGGCCTTGGCGACCGCCCAGGGCTCGGGCAGCACGCGGCTGGACAGCCAGCCCAGCTGGCTGCTCAGCTGCCAGGCCGCCAGCAGGGCCAGCGGCAGCAGCCAGGGCAGCAGGGCGCGGCCGCTAGAGCGCAATGCGGAGTTCGGTGACATGGTGGTCCTCGCGGGCCAGCGGGCCGCCGCTGGCCTGCAGCAGCTGCAGGCGGTTGCCGAAGGGATCTTCGGTATAGGCCAGGCCCTCGGACAGGCGCGCCGGGTCGACCGGGTGGCCGGCGACCCGCAGGCGCTGCAGCAGCGGGGCCAGGTCTTGCACGCTCAGCGCCAGATGCGCCTGCGGCGCCACGCCGGTGTAGGCGCCCTCGCTCAGGTCCAGGCGCTGCGTGCCGCCCAGCGCGAAGCGCAGCACGCCGGGCCTGTCCAGCAGCGGGTCGCGCAGCTCGGCCAGGCCCAGCAGCTCCTGGTAGAAACGCCGCGCCGCCCGCGCCCCGCCCGGCGGGATCGGCAGCTGGACATGGTCGACCTGGGCGTTCATCGCTTCAGGACGCCGCCAGCGCACGCGGCGGCACGTAGTTGTTGGCGACGATCTCGCCGAAGGGGCCGGTCAGCTTCGGGCCGGCCAGCCGCTCGCGCAGGTCCAGCGGCAGCAGCGGGAACACCAGCTCGGCGAAGCGGTGCGCCTCCTCCAGGTGCGGATAGCCGGAGAGCACGAAGTAGTTCAGGCCCAGCGCCGCGTATTCCTTGATGCGCTCCGCCACCTGCTGCGGGTTGCCGACCAGCGCGGTGCCGGCACCGCCGCGCACCAGGCCGACGCCGGCCCAGAGATTGGGCGCGATCTCCAGGCCCTCGCGGATGTTGGCCTTGTTGAACCTGCCCTTGTGCAGCTCGGCCATGCGGCGCTGGCCGACCGAATCCATGCTGGCGAACTTGGCCTGGGCCGCGGCCACCACCGATTCGTCGAGATGCTGCACCAGCTCGGCGGCGGCGCGCCAGGCCTCGTCTTCGGTCTCGCGCACGATCACATGCAGGCGGATGCCGTAGTCCAGCGTGCGGCCCTGCTGGGCGGCGCGCGCGCGCACGTCGGCCAGCTTGGCGGCCACCGCGGCCGGCGGCTCGCCCCAGGTCAGATAGGTATCGACCTGGGCCGCGGCCAGCTCATGGGCTTCGTCCGAGGAGCCACCGAAGAACACCGGCGGGTAGGGTCGGCTGATCGGCGGGTAGAGCAGCTTGCCGCCGGACACGCGCAGGTGCGCGCCCTCGTAGTCGAAGGCGCGGCCCTCGTGGCTGGCGACCAGGGCCTCGCGCCAGATCGAGAGGAACTCGGTGGACTGCGCGTAGCGCTCGGCATGGGGCAGGAACTGGCCGTCGCCGGCCAGCTCCTCGGCGTCGCCGCCGGTCACCAGGTTCACCAGCAGACGGCCGCCGGACAGGCGATCCAGCGTGGCGGCCATGCGCGCCGACTGCACCGGCGCCACCAGCCCGGGCCGCAGCGCGACCAGGAACTTCAGGCGCCGGGTCGCGTCGATCAGGCTGGCCGCCACCACCCAGGAGTCCTCGCAGCTGCGGCCGGTGGGCAGCAGCACGCCCTCGTAGCCCAGGCTGTCGGCGGCGATCGCGATCTGCTTGAAGTAGGCGAAGTCGGCGGTGCGCGCGCCCAAGGAGGTGCCGAGGTAGCGCGAATCGCCGTGGGTGGGGATGAACCAGAGGATCTTCATGGCATTCGTCAGTTGGCGGCGGTGCGCAAGGCCTTGGGCAGGGCCTCTGCGATCTTGATCGGCTTGGGGATCAGCTTCAGGTCGTAGAAGACGTTGGCGATCTTCTGCTGCTCGGCGGCGACGGCCGCGCTGATCGGCTGGATGCCGTAGCTGAAGCGGCCGGCGGCCAGTTCGGTGATGGCCAGGTCCAGGCCGATCTGCGGCGCCAGGAACTGCGCCACCTCCTTGTTGTTGCCCTCGGCCCAGCGGTCCAGGCGCGCCAGCTCCTGGACGACCGCCTGGATCACCTGCGGGTTCTTGTCCGCATAGGGCCGCGCAGCCAGGTAGAACTGGTGGTTGGCCACCGCGCCGCGGCCGTCGGCCAGCACGCGCGCCGCCAGCTGCTTCTCGGCCGCGGCCAGGAAGGGATCCCAGATCACCCAGGCCTCGACCGCGCCGCGCTCGAAGGCGGCGCGCGCATCGGCCGGTGGCAGGAACACGGTCTGCACATCGCCGTACTTGAGCCCGGCCTTCTCCAGCACCTTGACCAGCAGGTAGTGGACGTTGGAGCCCTTGTTCAGCGCGACCTTCTTGCCCTTCAGATCGGCCACGGTCCTGATCGCCGAGTCCCTGGGCACGACGATGGCCTCGGCGGTCGGCGCCGGCGGCTGGTTGGCCACATAGACCAGGTCGGCCCCGGCCGCCTGGGCAAAGATCGGCGGCGCCTCGCCGACGGTGCCGAAGTCGATCGAACCGACGTTGAGCCCTTCCAGCAGCTGCGGGCCGGCCGGGAACTCGGTCCACTTGACCGCGATGCCCCACGGCGCCAGGCGCTTCTCCAGATCGCCCTTGGCCTTCAGCAGGGTCAGGGTGCCGTACTTCTGATAGCCGATCCGCAGGGTCTGCGGCTCGGCCTTGGGGTTTTGTTGTGCCAGCGCCGGCAGAGCCAGGGCCAGGGCGGCGGCGCCCAGCAGGAGGCGGCGCGCCAGCTTGTTCTTCTTCAGCGTCATCGGGATCCGTCCTTGTTGCGAAAAAAGAAGCCCCCGGACACGATCACTCGTGCCTCACGACAGGGCGAGCTCAGACAGAGCGAAGCGATAGCCCGCGAAGCCCTTGCTTGAGGAGGCTTCGGCACCCGGGTTCTATCGAGGAGACAACTGGGGAAAACGGTGGCTCAGACGCGACATCGCTCATCGGCCGCGAGCGGCCGGGGCACGCGCTCGAAGACCTGGGCAGCGCCCTCGCCGAGGCGGCGCAGGATGTCCTCGCTGACCTGGTAGTCGCCGCCGGCGCCGCGCGGCAGCTGGGTGTCGGTGGCATAGACCGCGTCCACCACCTCGCGCGCGCCCAGGGCCGCGATCACCGGCCGCAGCGCGTAGTCCAGCGCCAGCAGATGGGCCGGGCTGCCGGCGCTGGCCAGGGGCCAGACCAGCTTGTGCCTGAAGCCGTCCTGCGGCAGCAGGTCCAGGAAGACCTTCAGCAGGCCGCTGTAGGCGGCCTTGTAGATCGGCGTGGCCAGCACCACCACGCGCGCCTCCTGCACCAGCCGCAGCGCCTCGCGCAGGGCCGGTGCCTCGACCTCGGCGCGCAGCAAGGCCTCGCCCGGCAGTTCGCGCAGGTTCAGGCTGCGGGTGGCCAGGCCCAGGTGCTTGAGCCGCTCGCCGGCCGCGGCCAGCAGGCTGCCGGAGCGCGAGGCGGGGCTGGGGCTGGCGGCGATCAGGAGCAGGGACATGGTGATGCGGGCGTGCGGATGCGGCGGAAGAAAGGCTCAGCGGCCCGGGGTGTAGATCTGGTCGAACACGCCGCCGTCGTCGAAATGGGTCTTCTGCGCCGTGCGCCAACCGCCGAACAGCTCGTCGATCGTGAACAGCTTGACCGGCGCGAATTGCTTGGCGTACTTGGCGGCGACCTTGGCGTCGCGCGGCCGGTAGTAGTTCCTGGCCGCGATCTCCTGGCCTTCCGGCGTGTAGAGGAACTCGAGGTAGGCCTGGGCCTGCTTGCGCGTGCCGCGCTTGTCGACGGTCTTGTCGACCACCGCGACCGGCGGTTCGGCCAGGATGGACAGGCTGGGCGTGACGATCTCGAACTTGTCCGGCCCCAGTTCCTTGACGGCCAGGTAGGCCTCGTTTTCCCAGGCGATCAGCACGTCGCCGATGCCGCGCTCGACGAAGGTGGTGGTCGCGCCGCGGGCGCCCGAGTCCAGCACCTTGGTGTTGGCATAGATGCGCTTGACGAAGGCCTTGGCCGAATCGGCATTGCCGCCCGGCTGCTTGAGCGCGAAGGCCCAGGCCGCCAGGTAGTTCCAGCGCGCGCCGCCCGAGGTCTTGGGATTGGGCGTGATGACGTCGACGCCCGAACGGGCCAGGTCCGGCCAGTTGGCGATGTGCTTGGGGTTGCCCTTGCGCACCAGGAACACGATGGTCGAGGTGTAGGGGCTGGCGTTGTTCGGCAGGCGCTTCTGCCAGTCGGCCGGCACCAGCTGGCCGTGGTCGTAGAGCGCATCGATGTCGTAGGCCAGGGCCAGGGTGACGACATCGGCCTGCAGGCCGTCGATCACCGAGCGCGCCTGCTTGCCGGAACCGCCGTGCGAGTTCTTGACCGTCAGGCTCTCGCCGGTCTTGGCCTTCCAATGCTTGGCGAAGGCGGCGTTGAAATCCTGGTAGAGCTCGCGCGTCGGGTCGTAGGAGACGTTGAGCAGGGTGGTCTGGGCCTGGGCGGCTAGGCTGGCGGCGCCCAGCGTCAGGGCGGCGGAAAGGGCGATCAGGCGGCGGCGGACGTTGTTCATATCGGTCTGGCGAGGGGCTGAAAGGGGTGGCTGGAGGGGATGGCTGCCACTCTAGGCAAGCCCCGCACGCAAGAGAACCAAGACTTTCTGCTTTGCTTATGCGGTCCGCGCCGCATCGGGCCGCGCTCAGCCCAGCGCGTCCACCAGGGCCAGCAGCCGCGCCACGTCCAGCGGCTTGGTCAGGTAGTCGGCAAAGCCCGCCGCATGGCCGCGCGCCAGGTCCTCGGGCTTGGCATTGGCGCTGATGGCCACCACCGGGATGGCGCGGGTGGCCGGATCGGCGCGCAGGCGCTTCAGCACCTCGTAGCCGTCCATCTCCGGCAGATTGACGTCCAGCAGCACCAGGGCCGGTCGGTGCGCGCGTGCCAGATCCAGGCCCTGGCCGGGATGCAGGGCGCGCAGCAGCGGATGCGCCGGGCGCAGCGCCAGCACGCTTTCGATCAGGTGCAGATTGGCCGGGTTGTCCTCGATGCACAGCAGCGGGCGCCGCGGCGCCGCCTCCGGCGCGGGCGCCGGGCCGTCCGCCGCCGGCTGCGGCAGCGCCGGCGCCGCGGCGCCGGACGCCAGCGGCAGCTCGAACCAGAACGCACTGCCCTCGCCCGGCCGGCTGTCCACGCCGATGCGCCCCTCCATCAGCTCGACCAGGCGCTTGGCAATCGCCAGGCCGATGCCGGTGCCCTCGATGGCATCCCGGTCCGCCTCCAGGCGCTCGAAGGGCACGAACAGGCGCGCACATTGCGCCGCCGTCAGCCCCGGGCCGGTGTCGGCCACGGTCAGGCGCAGGCGCGGCCCCAGCCGGTCCTCGACGCTGCGGCAGCTCAGCAACACCTGACCCTCGCGGCGGTTGTACTTGATCGCGTTGGACAGCAGGTTCAGCAGCACCTGCTTGAGCCGCACCGGGTCGGCCCAGACCTGGGCGTCCGGCCCGGGCCCGTCCGCGGCCAGCTGCAGCACGATGCCGCGGGCGCTGGCCTGCGGCCGCAGCAGCGACAGGCAGTCGGCCAGCAGCGGCGCCAGCGCCACCGCCTCGCGCACCGCGCTGAACTTGCCGGACTCGATGCGCGCCAGGTCCAGCACCTCGTTGATCAGGGTCAGCAGATGCTCGCCGGCCTTCAGGATCTCGCGCAGGAAATCCTGCTCGGCCGGCTCGCGCGCGCGCATCTCCATCAACTGGCCGAAGCCCAGGATGGCGTTCAGGGGGGTGCGCAGCTCATGGCTCATGCGCGAGAGGAATTCGCTCTTGGCCGCGTTGGCGCGCTCGGCCTCCTGCTTGGCGCGCAGCAGCTCGGCGGTGCGCTGCTGCACGCGCTGCTCCAGCTCCTCGTTGAGCTGGCGCAGGCGCTGCTCGGCCTGCTTGCGCGCACTGATGTCGGTGATCGAGCCGCGCACCAGGCGCTGGCCGCTGGCGGGCATGCGCACCAGGCGGATCTCGCAGGGCAGGTCGACGCCGCTGGCGTGGCGGTGCGTCCATTCGAACACCGGCTGGCCGCCGTCCAGGGCCTGCAGCATCCAGCCGCGCGCGGCCGCGGCGCTGGAGCGGCCGTCGGGCTGCAGCGGCGGGCTCAGCTCGGCCGGGCTGCGGCACATCAGCTGCTCGCGCGTCAGGCCGAACAGGCGTAGCGCGTTCTCGTTGGCCTCCACATAGCGCTCGGCATCGACGTCGAACATCAGGATGGCCTCGGGCGCCAGCTCGATCTGCATGCGAAAGCGCTGCTCGCTCTCGGCCAGGGCCTGGGCGGCGCGGTGGCGTTCGGTGACATCCCAGGTGGTGCCGAACATGCGCAGCGCCCGGCCCGCAGCGTCGAACTTGACCTTGCCCACCTCCTCCAGCATGCGCTCGCCGTCGGGGCGCAGCACGCGGAACTCGGCCCGGTAGGGCGGCGCGCCGGGCTGCAGGGCGCGCGCGATCGCCGCCTCCACCCGCTCGTAGTCCTGCGGGTGCAGCAGCTGCTTGAACAGCGCCGCGCTGGGCTGGACCGAGCCGGGCGCGAAGCCGAACAGGCGGAACTCCTCGTCCGACCAGCTGGACTGGCCGCTGCGCAGGTCGACATTCCAGTTGCCCAGATGGGCCAGGGCCTGGGCCTCGGCCAGCAGGGCCTCGCTGCGCGCCAACTGCTCCAGCGCCCGGCGCTTCTCGGTGACGTCGCGCAGCACGCTCAGGTAGCAGGGCCGGCCCAGCACCGTCACGGCCATCGGGCCGACATCGGCATAGAAGATCTCGCCGTTCTTGCGCAGAAAGGGCAGCTCCTGCTGCAGGCCGAAGTCGCCCAGCTCGTGGCGCCGCCGCATCCTGGCCAGGCGCTCCTGCTGATCGGGCGGATGCACGTCGGCCGGGCGCAGGCGCAGCAGCTCGGACTCGCTGTAGCCCAGCATGCGGCAGCTGGCCGGGTTGGCCATCAGGAAGCGGCCGGTGTCGATCTGCTCGACCAGGATGCCCTCCTGCGCCCGCTCGTAGATGGCGCGCAGGGTCGCCTCGCTCTCGCGCAGCCGGCCCTCTAGCGCGCGCTGCTCGGTCACGTCCCAGAACACGCCGCAGATGCCCACCACCTGGCCCGCCGCATCGAAGATGGGCGTCTTGATCGTGTGCACGGTCAGCACGCGGCCCTCGCGCACCAGGCATTCGTCGAAAGCCTGCATCTGACCGCCGGCCGCCACGCGGGCATCGTCCTGGCGGTATTTCTCGGCCCATTCGGCGGGGTGCAGCGCAAAGTCGTCGCGGCCGACGATGTCCTCGGGCTGCAGGCCGAAATGGGCCGCGTAGCGGCGGTTGGCCGCGAGGTAGATGCCCTCGGTGTTCTTGATGAACACGCTTTGCGGGATGTGTTCGACCAGGGCCTGGTAGCTGGTCGGGCTGTCGCGCAGGGGATGGGCGTTGGACGACGACATGCGGGCGCGCCGGGAGGGGGTGAGCCAGTATGCGGGAGGGCCCGGGCGCCGCGCAAGCGCGACCGGGCGGCCGGGCCGGGGCCCCGGGCCTAAGGCGCCAGCAGCGGCGTGCGGTCCAGCCGGGCCTCGATGCCGTCCATCACCGCCTGGTAGGCCGGCGAGCCGGTGCGGCCGTAGCGGCGGGCGAACTCGGCCGCGCTGAGGAACTCGGGCAGGTCGGACAGGTCGGGCAGCAGCTCGGGCTCGGCGATGCCTGCCGCCAGGCGCTGCTGCAGGCGCTGCGGCTCGGCGACGGCGCGCAGGCCCAGCCGCGTGCCGGCACGGTCGGCGGCGATGTCGTTGAAGCTGAAGCCGCTGCCGCCCTGGGTGTCGGCCACCTCCTTGTAGACGCCGATGGCATTCGACAGCGGCCCGCCGCCCTCCATGGCCAGCACCGCCGAGACGAGGAAATGCTGGGGGAAGTCGACCCGGCCCTGCAGCGTCACCTCCAGCGGCCGCGGCTGCGGCCAGGCGCGCGCGGCCGGCAGCAGGCTGGGCAGGCCGCGCCCGCTGGCATAGACGGCCAGCAGCAGCAGGGCGGCGCGGTTCTCGGCCACGCCATCCTGGCCGGCGGCGCTGCGCTGCTGCGCCAGGGCGAACAGCGGCGGCAGCAGCTCGACCAGGGCCACCGGCCCGGCGCCCGGCCGCGCCCGCAGCAGCTCGACCAGGCGGTCCGAGTAGATGCGCAGCCGCGCCTGCTCGGCCGGCGGCAGCAGCGAGCCCAGCATGCGCTCGTAGCTGTCGGCGCGCCATTCGTAGAGCAGCTCCAGGTGGCCGGGGCGCAGCGCCACATGCTTGATCAGCTGGGCGGCCAGCCGCCCCTCCTCCTGGCCGGCCAGGCGCTGCAGCAGGCGCTCGCGCGCCAGGCCGCCCAGCCAGGCCGGCAGCGGCAGCCGGCCCAGGCGCAGGCTCTCGACCTGGGGCAGGCCGCCGTTCTGGCGCAGGCCCGCCTGCAGGTTCAGCCACCAGGGCCCGGGCAGGCGCAGGCTGGCGCGCAGCCGGGCCCGGCCCTCGTCCAGTTGCAGCTGCAGGCCCAGCTCGCGCTCGCTGCGGCTGGCCGCGTAGGCCAGCACCAGGTCCAGCTGCTGCTGCGGGATACGCAGGCGGTGCAGGGCGCCGGGCGCCAGCTGGCGCGGATCGTTGCGGCGCAGGAAGTCGCGCGCCCGCGCGATGTCCAGGGCCGAGACCGCGGCCGGGCCGGCCACCAGGGCCTCGGTCTGCAGGACCAGGCCCAGGGCCAGCGCGAGGGCCGCCAGCAGGGCGGCCAGGATCAGGAGCAGGGGGCGACGAAAGACGGCGAGCATGGGCCGGCAGTCTGCCAGCTTTGCCCCTCCTCGCCGCCAGATACAGCGGCGTAGCATCGCCGCCCATGCCCGACCACGAACCCATCGCCCTGCCGCAGCGCCGCCTCGACGTGCGCCATGCCGTCGCCGTCTGCGTCGGCATGGTGATAGGCGCGGGCATCTTCAAGACCTCGCCGATGGTGGCCGGTGCGCTCGCCAGCGAGGCCCAGCTCTATGCGGCCTGGGCCCTGGGCGGCCTGCTGTCCTTCGTCGGCGCGCTGTGCTTCGCCGAGCTGGCGGCGGCCTTCCCGGATGCCGGCGGCGACTACCATTTCCTGCGCCGCGCCTATGGCCAGCGCCTGGGCTTCCTGTTCGCCTGGTCGCGCTTCGCGGTCATCCACACCGGCTCGATGGCCCTGCTGGGCTTCGTGTTCGGCGACTACCTGGCCCAGGCGGTGGACCTGGCACCCTGGCTGGGCCCGCAGGCCGGCGCCTGGCTGGCGGCGGCCCTGATCCTGCTGCTGACCGGCCTCAACCTGGCCGGCGTACACGTCGGCCTGGGCACCCAGCTCTCGCTGATGAGCGTGGTGCTGGGCGGCCTGGCCCTGCTGGGCCTGGCCGGCGTGGCGGCACCGTCAGCGCCGGCCGCGCCGCCAGAGGCAGCAGCCGTGGCGACGAGCGACTGGGGCACGGCGATGATCTTCGTGTTCCTGGCCTATGGCGGCTGGAGCGACGCGGCCACGCTGTCGGCCGAGATGCGCGACGCGCGCCACGGCATCACCCGCGCGCTGCTGACCGGCCTGGCCCTGGTGATGGGCCTGTACCTGCTGGCCAACTGGGCCTATCTGCGAGGCCTGGGCCTGGCCGGCCTGGCCGCCAGCGGCGCGCCGGCGGCCGACCTGATGCGCGCGGCCTTCGGGCGCGGCGGCGAGCTCGTGATGGTCGGCATCGTCACGCTGACCGCGCTGTCGGTGATGAACGCGATCCTGATCGCCGGGCCGCGCACCACCTATGCGGCGGCGCGCGACCTGGCGCGCGCGCTGCGCCTGGGGCAGTGGAACGCCCGCCGCGGCACGCCCACGGCCGCGGTGCTGGCCACCAGCGCGGTGGCGCTGGCCCTGGTCGGCTTCGGCGCGGCGACGCGCGGCGGCTTCGCCACCATGGTGGACTATCTGTCGCCGATCTACTGGTTCTTCCTGTGTCTGAGCGGCGGCGCCGTGATCGTGCTGCGCCGGCGCGAGCCGGCCATGCTGCGGCCCTTCAAGGTGCCGCTGTATCCGCTGCTGCCCCTGCTCTTCATCGCCTGCTGCGCCTATCTGCTGTGGGCCAGCCTGGTTTATGTGAAGGCCGGCGCGCTGGTGGGCCTGGCGGTGCTGGCACTGGGCGCGCTGCTGCTGTTGCTGCTGCGCCGCTGAGACCCGCCGGACAGCGGGGCGACAATGCCCGCTTGATGGCCGCCGCACCCGACGATACGACCAGCCCCCGCCTCTGGCCGCCCGAGGAGGCGGCGCTGCGTCGCCTGTTTGCGCCCGACCGGCTGCGCCGCGGCAGGGCCCTGATCCCGAAGCTGCGCGAGCTGCGCGCCGACGCGCAGGGCGCCAGCGCGCGGCTCGAGGGCCCGCGCGGCCAGGCCCATGAGCTGAGCGTGCAGGGCGTGGTCGACGCCCAGGGCCGGCCGCACTACAGCGCGCTGTGCAGCTGCCGGGTGCAGCGCTTTTGCGAGCATGCGGCGGCCCTGCTGCTGCGCCTGGTGGCCGAGGCCGATGCGCCGCGCCGCGAGGCCCTGCTGCAGGCCTGGGTCCAGGCCCTGCGCCGCAAGGCCAGCCGCGCCGAGCTGCAGGCCCTGCCGCGCCTGCCCGAGGCCGACGCGGCGCGCCTGCTGGACCTGCTGCAGCAGCAGGACGAGGCGCCCCCGCCAGCGCCAGCAGCAGCGCCGGTCCCGCCCCCGGCGCCCGCCCCCGCCGCCGAGCCGGCGCGCTTTCGCCCGCGCCTGATCCTGCAGACCCTCGGCCGCGGCGATGGCCTGCTGGGCCTGGCCCCCAGCGGCAAGCTGGGCCCGCGCGGCGATGCGGTGACCGTGGCCCAGGTCGACTGGACCTATGCCACGGCCGACGGCCAGATCCATGCCCTGCCCGCGCCGCGCTCGCTGCTGAACAGCCGGCCGGCCGCGACGCTGCAGGCCGGCGCTCGCCTGCTGGCGCGCGATCCGGCGGCCGAGGCCGAGGCCCGCGACCAGCTCTGGGCGCTCAACCTGATTCCGCTGGACCCGGCGGCGCTGCAATGGCGCAGCCCGGCCGCGGCGGCCGGCCAGCCCGAGCTGTGGACCCTGGTGCAGGAGGAGTTCTTCGGCGCCTTCTGGACCGAGCAGGTGCCAGAGCTGGAGGCGCTGGGCTGGCAGGTCGAGGCCCGGCCCGGCTTCGCGCACCGGCCGCTGGCGGCGGAACGGCTGACCCTGCGCATCGACCGGCTGGCCCTGCCCGGCCGCGAAGGCGCCTGGCTGCTGAGCCTGGGCGTGGAGCTGGACGGCGAGACCCTGGACATCGCGCCGATGATCGCCGACCTGCTGCGCCGCGACCGGCGCTGGTTCTCGGCCGAGGCCATCGCCGCGATCGACGACGACGCGCTGATCCTGCTGCGCGCGCCGGGCGGGCGCCACATCGAGACGCCGGCCCGGCCGCTGAAGGCCATTCTCGGCGCCATGGTCGACCTGCTGAGCGACCCGCGGCGTGCGCCGGACGCGCCGCTGCGCCTGAGCGACTGGGATGCCGGCCGCTTCGGCGCCGTGCTCGACGAGCCGCACAGCGGCTGGCAGCTGCGCGGCGGCGATGCAATGGGCCTGCGCCGCCTGGCCGAGCGCCTGCTGGCGGCCGGCGCGCCGGCGCCGGTGGCGCCGCCCACGGGCCTGGCCCTGCAGTTGCGGCCCTACCAGCTGCGGGGCCTGGCCTGGCTGCAGCACCTGCGGGCCCAGGGCCTGGCCGGCATCCTGGCCGACGACATGGGCCTGGGCAAGACCGCCCAGACCCTGGCCCATCTGCTGGTGGAGAAGCAGGCCGGGCGCCTGGACCGGCCGGCCCTGGCCGTGCTGCCCAGCTCCCTGCTGTTCAACTGGCGCGCCGAGGCCGCGCGCATCGCGCCGGGGCTGCGCGTGCTGGTCCTGCAGGGGCCGGAGCGTGCCCGGCATTTCGCGCAGCTGGGTGAGTACGACCTGGTGCTCACCAGCTATCCGCTGGTCTGGCGCGACGCCGCCGCACTGCAGGTCCAGCCCTGGCATCTGCTGATCCTGGACGAGGCGCAGACCGTCAAGAACGCCGCCAGCCGCGCGGCCCAGGCCCTGCGCCGCCTGCGCGCCCGCCACCGCCTGGCGCTGACCGGCACGCCGCTGGAGAACCATCTGGGCGAGCTGTGGGCCCAGTTCGACTTCCTGATGCCGGGCTTTCTGGGCGATGCGCGCAGTTTCCAGCGCCTGTGGCGCAAGCCCATCGAGGAGGGCGGCGAGAGCCTGCGCGCCGAGGCGCTGGCGCGGCGTGTGCGGCCCTTCGTGCTGCGCCGGCGCAAGAGCGAGGTGGCGGCCGAGCTGCCGGCGCTGACCGAGGTGACGCGGCATGTGCGCCTGGAGGGCCGGCAGCGCGAGCTCTACGAGAGCGTGCGCGTGGCCGCCGACACCCAGGTGCGGCGCGTGCTGCAGCGGCGCGGCTTCGAGGGTTCGCTGATCTCTGTGCTGGATGCGCTGCTGAAGCTGCGCCAGGTCTGCTGCGATCCCCTGCTGCTGAAGGGCGTCGAGATCACGCCGGACACCGGGCGCGCCAAGCTGGAGCTGCTGGGCGAGATGCTGCCCGAGCTGCTGGCCGAGGGCCGGCGCGTGCTGGTGTTCTCGCAGTTCGCCGAGATGCTGGGCCTGGTGGAGGCGCAGCTGAGGGCGCTGGGCCTGCCGTGCGCGAGCTTCACCGGCGCGACGCCGGTGGCCGAGCGCGCCGAGATCGTGCGGCGCTTCCAGGCCGAAGAGCTGCCGCTGCTGCTGATCAGCCTGAAGGCCGGCGGCGTCGGCCTGAACCTGACCGCGGCCGACACCGTGATCCATCTGGACCCCTGGTGGAACCCGGCCGTCCAGGCCCAGGCCAGCGCGCGCGCGCACCGCATCGGCCAGGACAGGCCGGTGTTCGTCTACCAGCTGATCGTCGAGGGCAGCATCGAGGAGCGCATGCTGGAGCTGCAGCGCCGCAAGCTGGCGCTGGCCGAGGGCATCCTGGGCAGCGACGCCGGCGACGCGAGCAAGTTCACGCCCGAGGATCTGGAGCTGCTGCTGGCGCCGCTGGACTGAGCGGGCTGCGCCTCAGTCCGGCGCGGCGCCGCCCAGCCGCTCGCTCAGGCGCTGCGCCGCGCCCTTGACCGCCGCCTCGAAGCCCGGCTTGAGCCGCTGCTCCGGCAGGGTCAGGGTCAGGGCCCCGGCCAGGGCCCCGCCGGCCTGCCACACCGGGGCCGAGATGCCGGTCAGGCCCGGCACGCGATCGCCGCTGAGGCTGACGATGCCGTCGCGGCGCGCCCGCTCGTAGAGCCGGCCCTTGGCGCCGCCGAAGGCCAGCAGCACGCGGCCACCGGCGCCGCGCTCCAGCGGCAGCAGATCGCCGGCGCGGATATGGTCGCGCAGCAGCTGCGGCGAATCGACGCGGAACAGGCACAGGCGCTGCTCGCCCTGGCGCACATGGAAGGCCGCGCTCTCCTGGGTGGCGGCGACCAGCTCGCGCAAGACCGGCAGCACCTCGGCCTCCAGCGAAAAGGACTCGGCATAGAGCGCGTTCAGCCGCGCCACCTCGGGGCCCAGCGCATAGCGGCCGTCGGTGCCGCGCCTCAGCAGCCGCGCATGCTCCAGCGAGGCCAGCAGGCGCAGCGCGGTGCTCTTGTACAGGCCGGTGCGCTCGGCCAGCTCGGCCAGCGTGAGCCCGCGGTCGCCGCTGCGGAAGGCGCCCAGCAGGCTGAGGGCGCGGTCCACGGCCGCGGCGCCGCCCGGGGCGGCGTCCTGGTCGGCCAGCGAGGCATGGGCGGCTTTGCGGGGCATGGTCGCGTCAGGGCCGACACGGCCACGCTTTGACAGCGCGGCCGTGTCGGCCTAGGATGTCCATTCAATAGAACTATGTTCTATCTTATAGAACGAATTGAGCATGTCAACCGCTTCCGTTCCCCAGGTGCTGATCAGCGAGGTCGGCCCGCGCGACGGCCTGCAGAGCATCGCCCGCACGATGGCCACGCCCGCCAAGCTGGCCTGGATCGACGCGCTGCATGCGGCCGGGCTGCGCGAGATCGAGGTCGGCTCCTTCGTGCCGGCCCGGCTGCTGCCGCAGATGGCCGACGTGGCCGAGGTGGTCCGGCATGCCTGCACGCGGCCCGGCCTGACCGTGATGGCCCTGGTGCCCAATCTGCGCGGCGCCGAGGCGGCGCTGGCGGCTGGTGCGCACAAGCTGACCCTGCCGCTCTCGGCCAGCGCCGCGCATTCGCTGGCCAATGTGCGCCGCACCCCCGAGCAGATGCTGGAGGAGCTGCGCAGCATCGTCGCGCTGCGCCGCGAGCGCGCGCCGCAGCTGCGGGTGGAGGTGGGCCTCTCGACCGCCTTCGGCTGCACCCTGCAGGGCGCGGTGCCCGAGGACGAGGTGATCCGGCTGGCCGAGCTGGCCGCCGCCACCGGCGTCGACGAGGTCGGCCTGTCGGACACCACCGGCATGGCCAACCCGGCCCAGGTGCGGCGCCTGTTCACCCGCCTGATCCAGGCCCTGGGCGACAAGGCAGGTGCCGCGCACCTGCACAACACCCGCGGCCTGGGCCTGGCCAACTGCCTGGCGGCCTACGAGGCCGGCGTGCGCACCTTCGACGCCTCGCAGGGCGGCCTGGGCGGCTGTCCCTATGCGCCGGGCGCCTCGGGCAATGTGGTGACCGAGGATCTGGTCTTCATGTTCGAGGCCATGGGCGTGGCCACCGGCATCGACCTGCAGGCCCTGCTCGCGGCGCGCGCCGCGCTGCGCGCCGGCCTGCCGGACGAGCCGCTCTACGGCATGCTGCCCGAGGCCGGCATGCCCAAGGATTTCCACTATGCCGACGGGCGCAGGCCCGCCCAGGAGCCGCCGCAATGACGGAGCAACGAGAACTGCCGCTGGCCGGCATCCGCGTGGTCGAGTTCACCCATATGGTGATGGGGCCGACCTGCGGGATGATCCTTGCCGACCTGGGCGCCGAGGTCATCAAGATCGAGCCGCTGGCCGGCGACAACACGCGCCGCCTGCTGGGCTCGGGCGCGGGCTTCTTCGCGCTGTTCAACCGCAACAAGAAGAGCCTGGCGGTCGATGCCAAGGACCCGCGCGGGCTGGAGATCGTGCTCAAGCTGGTGGCGGACGCCGATGTCTTCAGCGAGAACTTCAAGAGCGGCACGATGGACAAGCTGGGCCTGGGCCCCGCGGCCCTGCAGGCGCTCAATCCGCGCCTGATCCATGTCTCGCACAAGGGCTTCCTGTCCGGCCCCTACGAGCAGCGCACGGCGCTGGACGAGGTGGTGCAGATGATGGGCGGCCTGGCCTATATGACCGGGCCCGAGGGCCAGCCCCTGCGCGCCGGCAGCTCGGTCAACGACATCATGGGCGGCATGTTCGGCGCCATCGGCGTGCTGGCCGCGCTGCAGCAGCGCCAGCGCAGCGGCCGCGGCCAGCAGGTGCAGAGCGCGCTGTTCGAGAACAATGTGCTGCTGGTGGCCCAGCACATGATGCAGTTCGCCGTCACCGGCCGCCCGGCCGCCCCGATGCCCAACCGCATCTCGGCCTGGGCCCTGTACGACGTGTTCACGGTGAAGGACGGGGAGCAGATCTTCCTGGCCGCGGTCAGCGACACGCAATGGACCCTGCTGTGCCGGGAGTTCGGCTTCGAGGATCTGCTGGGCGACGCGCGCCTGCTCGGCAACAACGACCGGGTGCGCGCGCGCGACTGGCTGCTGCCGCTGCTGCGCCAGCGCTTCGCCGGCTTGGCCGCCGCCGAACTGGCCCGGCGCTTCGAGCGCAACGGCCTGCCCTACGCGCCGATCACGCGGCCACAGGAGCTGTTCGACGATCCGCACCTGCTGGCCACCGGCGGCCTGGCGCCGCTGACCGTACCGGCCGATGCCAGCACGGCCGGCCATCCGGTGCAGACCCATGCCGCCCTGCTGCCGCTGACCCTGGACGGCCAGCGCCTGCCCCTGCGGCAACCGCCCCCGGCCCTGGGCGCCGACACCGTGGCCCTGCTGGAGGGCCTGGGCTATGGCGCTGCCGAGATCGCCGAACTGCGCGCGGCCGGGGTTGTCGCCACGCCTTCCGCCTGATCGCGACCGGCCACGGCGACGCCAGACGGCGCGCCGGCAAGGTCTGGAAGGAGGGGGGGAGGGAGGCGGCCGGAGCCGCCTGGAATTCCTGCCTGGCTCAGGCCGGCGCGCGGGCGCCGGTGACCAGGCGATGCACCAGAAAGGTGCTTGTCAACGCTTGCGGTCGAAGCGCAGGGCGCGGGCCAGGCTGCGACGGTCGCTGCCGATGCTGCCGGACTCGAAGGCCTCGTGCTTGCGGCCCTTGTCGGTCTGCCACTCGGGCATCGGCATATGGCGGGTTTGCTGTTCGGTACGTTGCTGACTCTTCATCATGGCTTGCTGCCTCTCAACTACTGGCTGCGATTTCGGGCCAGTGTGAGGGTTCAACGCCCCCTCGCGACGGCTGGTTGACAGACAGCTGCAACAAATCTTTGCGGCGCCGCAGCCCCCGCTATCGGTCGCAGAGCGCCCCGCCACGGACGCGCCGGGCCGGCCGGCGCGGGGCTTTGTGGTTACAGTCGGTCGGCCATGTCACAACCCCCATCCACCCTGGTCGCCTGCCTCTGCGCCGCCTGGTGCCGGGTCTGCGACGGCTATCACGAGGTGTTTGCCGCGCTGCGCGAGCAGCATCCCGAGCTGCGCTTCGTCTGGGTGGACATCGAGGACGATGCCGAGCTGATGGACGATCTGGAGGTCGAGACCTTTCCCACCCTGCTGATCGGCGTGGGGCGGGAGCTGCGCTTCGTCGGCCCGGTCCTGCCCCAGCTGGCGCCGGCCCAGCGCCTGCTGGCCAATTTGGGCGATATGCGCCCAAGCATCCCGAACCCGGCCGCCCAGGCTGTACTGGCGCGGCTGCAGCAGCGCTGCTGAGACGCGGGGCCTGGCGGGCCGGCGACAATAGCCGACCTTCCCCACAACGGACAGCCATGACGGTTCAACTCAAGAAAGCCGCGCCCGCCGGCGCCATCGCCATCACCGTGGTCGACCGCGCCGCCTTCCAGGCCCTGGCCCCCAAGCTGCCAGCCCCGACCCGCCACTGGCTGGCCACCCTGGGCTTCAGCGGCGCCCCCGACACCCATGCCCTGGTGCCCGGACCGGACGGCAAGCTGGGCCGGGTGTTTGCCGGCGTGGCCCAGGCCAACGCGCCCTTCGCCCTGTCCACCCTGCCGCAGGCGCTGCCGGAAGGCCTGTACGTACTGGCCGACGACGGCCTGACACTGGACGCCGAGGCCGCCGCCCTGTCCTGGGACATCGGCAGCTACCAGTTCGACCTCTACAAGCCGCGCCGCCGCGCCCCGGCCACCCTGGTGCTGACCGACAGCCCGGCCGCCCAGCGCGGCCTGGCCCTGGCCACGGCCATGTCCGCCACCCGCGACCTGGTCAACACCCCGGCCGAGCACATGGGCCCGGAAGAGCTGGCCCGGGCCGCCCAGCTGGTGGCCAAGCAGCATGGCGCCAAGTTCAGCCAGATCGTCGGCGATGTCCTGCTGAAGAAGAAGTTCCCCGCCATCCATGCGGTGGGCCGCGCGAGCACGCGCGCGCCGCGCCTGATCGAGCTGAACTGGGGCAACCCCAAGCATCCGCTGCTGGCCATCGTCGGCAAGGGTGTGTGCTTCGACAGCGGCGGCCTGGACATCAAGGGCCCGGAGGGCATGCGCCAGATGAAGAAGGACATGGGCGGTGCCGCCAATGCCCTGGGCCTGGCCACCCTGATCATGGCGCTCAAGCTGCCGGTGCGGCTGCAGCTGCTGATCCCGGCGGTGGAGAACGCGATCGCCGGCAATGCCTACCGTCCCGGCGACGTGATTCCCACCCGCAAGGGCCTGCACATCGAGATCGGCAACACCGATGCCGAGGGCCGCGTGATCCTGAGCGACGCGCTGGCCTATGCCAGCGAGGGCAAGCCCGAGCTGATCATCGACCTGGCCACGCTGACCGGGGCCGCCCGCGTCGCCCTGGGCGCCCAGCTGCCGGCGCTGTTCAGCAAGCACCACGACACGGCGCGCGATCTCGTCGACCTGGGCATGAAGCTGGACGACCCGCTGTGGCACATGCCGCTGTGGGCCCCCTACCAGGCCGGCATCGAGAGCACGATCGGCGACATCGTCAACACCGGCAAGAGCGCCCTGGCCGGCGCCATCAACGCCGCCCTGTTCCTCGAGTATTTCGTGCCCGAGCACCAGGACTGGCTGCACATCGACCTGTTCGCCTGGAACGACACGCCGCGCCCCGGCCGCCCGGTGGGCGGCGAGGCCCAGACCATCCGCACCCTGCTGGCCTATCTGGAGCAGCGCTTCGCGGGCTAGTTGCCCTCGCGCATCCAGGCGGCCGCCTTCTCGGCGATCATCAGGGTCGGCGAGTTGGTGTTGCCGCTGGTGATGGTCGGCATCACGCTGGCGTCCACCACGCGCAAGCCAGCCACGCCGCGCACGCGCAGCCGGCTGTCGACGACGGCCGTCTCGTCGTCGGAGCGGCCCATCTTGCAGGTGCCGACCGGGTGGAAGATGGTGGTCGCGATGTCGCCGGCCAGCCGGGCCAGCTCCTCATCGCTCTGGTACTGCGGGCCGGGCTTGTATTCCTCGGGCTTGAAGGCCGCCAGGGCCGGCTGGGCAACGATGCGGCGCGTCAGCCGCAGGCTTTCGGCCGCGATGCGGCGGTCCTCGTCGGTGCTCAGGTAGTTGGGCGCGATGGCCGGCGCGACGGCCGGGTCGGCCGAGCGGATCCGCACGCTGCCGCGGCTCGTCGGGTTCAGGTTGCAGACGCTGGCGGTGAAGGCGTTGAAGCCGTGCAGCGGCTCGCCGAAGGCCTCCAGCGAGAGCGGCTGCACGTGGTACTGCAGATCGGGCCAGGCCTTGTCGGGCCCGCTCCGCGCGAACGCCCCCAGCTGCGAGGGCGCCATGCTCATCGGGCCGCTGCGCTTGAGCGCGTATTCCAGCCCGATCTTGGCCTTGCCCCAGAGGCTGCCGGCCAGGGTGTTGAGCGTCTTGGCGCCCTGCACCTTGAAGACCGCGCGGATCTGCAGATGGTCCTGCAGATTGGCGCCGACGCCGGGCAGGTCCTGCTGCAGGGCGATGCCCTGCTGCTGCAGCAGCGCCGCCGGCCCCAGGCCCGAGAGCTGCAGGATCTGCGGCGTGCCGATCGCGCCGGCCGCCAGCAGCAGCTCGCCGCCGGGTGCCAGCGTCACGGTTTCGGTGCCATGCGGGGTGTGCACCACCGCGCCGCCGCAGCGCAGGCCGCCGCCGTCCTCGCGTTCGAGCCGCAAGCGCTGCACCTGGGCGCCGGTCCAGAGCTCGAAATTGGGCCGGCCCAGACAGGTCGGGCGCAGGAAGGCCTTGGCCGTGTTCCAGCGCCAGCCGGCGCGCTGGTTGACCTCGAAATAGCCGACGCCCTCGTTGCTGCCGCCGTTGAAGTCCTCGGTGGCCGGGATGCCGGCCTGGCTGGCCGCCTGCGCGAAGGCGTCGAGGATGTCCCAGCGCAGCCGCTGCCGCTCCACCCGCCATTCGCCGCCATGGCCGTGCACGGCCTTGAAGGCCTCGGAGACACCGGCCGCGGCGTCGAGGCGCCAGTGGTTCTCGTGGCGCTTGAAGAAGGGCAGCACCTGGTCCCAGCGCCAGGCGGGGTCGGCCGTGGCCGCGGCCCAGCCCTCGTAGTCGCGCGACTGGCCGCGCATATAGATCATGCCGTTGATGCTGGAGCAGCCGCCCAGCACCTTGCCGCGCGGGTAGCGCAGGCTGCGGCCGTTCAGGCCCGCATCGGGCTCGGTCTGGTAGCGCCAGTCGGTGCGCGGATTGCCGATGCAGTAGAGGTAGCCGACCGGGATGTGGATCCAGTGGTAGTCGTCCTTGCCGCCGGCCTCCAGCAGCAGCACGCGCTTGGCCGGATCGGCGCTCAGTCGGTTGGCCAGCAGGCAGCCGGCCGTGCCGGCGCCCACGATGATGTAGTCGAAGCTCATGGGGTTCAGCGCGCCAGGTGCGAGGCCAGGATGGGGAAGAGCTTGACTAGGCCGTCCGCCAGCAGCTCCACCGCCAGCGCTGCCAGGATCAGGCCCATCAGCCGCGTCATGATGTTGATGCCGGTCTGGCCCAGCACGCGGGCGATGCGGCCGGAGGCGCTGAACACCAGCCAGGTCACGCAGCCGACCACCACCCCATAGCCGACCAGCACCGACAGCTCCCACCAGTGCCGCGTCTTCTCGGCATAGATCACCATGGTGGAGATCGTGGCCGGGCCGGTCAGCAGCGGAATGGTCAGCGGCACGACCGCGATGCTGGCGCCGGCGTCGGCCTTGCTGGCCCCCTCGCTGACATCCTCCTTGCGCGCCTCGGCCGGCTGGGCATTGAGCATCTGCAGCGAGCTGATCAGGAGCAGGGTGCCGCCGCCGACCTGGAAGCTGGCCAGCGAGATGCCGAAGAACTCGATGATCTTCAGGCCGGCCAGGGCGCTGATGCCGATGACCAGAAAGGCCGTGAAGGCGCTGACGCGGATGGTGCGCCGACGCTGCTCGCCGGTGAAGCTCTGGGTGAAATGGATGAAGAAGGGCACGACCCCGATGGGGTTGACGATGGCCAGCAGGGCGATCAGGGGCTTGAACAAATCCATGCGCTCATTGTGGGGCGCCGGCCAGGCCCCGCAAATAGGCCAGACCCTGGGCCGAGCGCGGGCCATACCAGCTCAGCAGCTCACCATCGACCAGCTGCACCCGGGCCCGCGGGCACAGGGCCTGGGCCAGCGGCAGGTGCTGCGCGTCGAAGCGATAGGGCTCCGAGCTCAGCAGCACGCGCTCGATGTCATGCAGCCAGGCCTCGTCGCCGGCCAGCACCGGATAGCGCGCCGCTCCCTGCGCGCCGCCCTCGATGGCCGGCCAGCTCTGCCAGCCCACCTGGGCCAGCATGCGGGCGATATAGGTGTCGCGCGCCACCGTCATCCAGGGCTCGCGCCAGATCAGGTAGAGCACCCGCTCGCCCGGCCAGGGCTGCGCCGCGCAGCGCGCCAGCTCCGCGCGCAGGGCCTGGCCCAGCGCGGCCGCGTGTTCGGCCACGCCCGGCTGGGCGCCGAAGGCCGCGACCAGTTGGTCCAGCAGCGCCAGGTTGTCGGCCGGCGCGTTCGGATGCGTGACGATGATCTCGGGCACGAACTCGCGCAGCGCCTCGACGGTCTCGCGCCGGTTCTCGTCCACGTTGACGATCACATGGGTCGGC